>Ga0181553_10000406_pt1 | contig 37180 bp, 45 predicted proteins | sample 011ome_17_FD_133753 | JGI IMG/M metagenome (GOLD analysis project Ga0181553, IMG submission 133753) | Coastal salt marsh microbial communities from the Groves Creek Marsh, Skidaway Island, Georgia - 011502XT metaG (megahit assembly) | ecosystem: Environmental > Aquatic > Marine > Intertidal...
AGGGTCTAAAAATGGAATGTCGAGATCGAGATCGAAATCAAATGAGAGCTTAAAAAAAGTCACTAAAAAAAAGGCACTAAATAAAACTCAAAAAAAAAGGAAGTTAAAAATTGTAGAAAAGTTCCCATCAAAATCCAAGTCAAAATCCAAGTCAAAATCTCCAGTAATTTCAGAAAAATTGAAGTCAAAAAGTCCCATAAGTATAGAGGAACCTTCAAAAATAGACTTAAAGTCTTCTTCAAAGAGTAAAATAATGAACAAGGAGTTTATTGATATAATGGAAGAATTATCTGATATAATGGTTAGACAAGGAGAACCATTCAAAGCTAGAGCATATAAAAAGGCATCTGAAGCCATAATGGCTTATCCTAATGATGTAACTAATGCAAAACAATTAGATGGTGTATCTGGTATTGGAAAAACTATTATGGAAAAGCTAGAGGAATATCAAAAAACAGGAACTTTGCGAATATTAGAAAGAGAAAGAAAAAATCCTTTAAATTTATTTACTCGTATTTATGGAGTAGGGCCAAAAAAGGCAAAACAATTGATAGAGGATGGAATAACAACTATAGATGAGTTAAAAGAAAATGAAGATAAATTAAATGATACACAAAAAATAGGACTAAAATATTATGAGCCATTAACTAAGAGAATTCCTAGAGATGAAATAGAAAAATTTAATGAAAAATTTGCTAGTATCTTTAAAGAAGTAGCACCCGAAGGTAGTAAATATGATGTTGTGGGTAGTTATAGAAGAGGTGCAAAGAATTCTGGAGATATTGATATAATTATTACTAACAATGAAAATAATATTGACGCATTCAACAAATTTCTTGATAAACTAATTTCTGAAAAAGTTGTTATTGAAGTTTTAACAAGAGGAAAAACGAAGAGTCTTACGATAGGAGAATTGGACGGTTCTATTCCACGACGAATTGATTTCTTATATACAAATCCAACTGAATATGCATTTGCTGTTTTATATTTTACAGGAAGCAAAGCATTTAATACTGTAATGAGACAAAGAGCACTCGATATGGGTTATACTTTAAATGAACATGGATTATCGAAAATGGTTTCTGGAAAAAAAGGGGATAAAATTGATATTGAATTTACTGATGAGAAATCAATATTTGACTTTCTCGGTATGAAATACAAAGAGCCAAATGAAAGAGAAGGATATAAATCAGTTGAATTAATTGATGGCGATACAGTAATAAAACAACCAGAAAAAAAAAGTAATAACAAAACATTAAAGGTAAAGATAAAGAAGGAAGGATACAAAGAACATATTTTAGATTTCAAAAAAAACGGAATAGATACATTAAAACTATTATCGCAAAAACAATTAGCGACCATATTGGATGAATCTTCAAAAGCATATTATAATGAAGACCCCTTAATGAGTGATAATGAATTTGATATAGTAAAAGAATATATGGAAACTAAATACCCCAAAAATAAGGTGTTAGATCAAATTGGAGCACCTATTCAAGATAAAAATAAAGTTAAATTACCATATCATATGGCGTCTATGGATAAAATAAAACCAGATACTAATGCATTACCTAAATGGAAAGAAAAATATAGTGGTCCATATGTACTTTCTGCAAAATTAGATGGTATTAGTGGTCTATATAGTAGTGAAAATGGGGAATATAAATTGTATACAAGAGGAAATGGTAGTGTAGGACAAGATATAAGTCATTTAATACCATTTTTGAGATTACCAACAACACCTAATTTAACCATAAGAGGCGAATTAATTATGAAGAAAACTACATTTATTGAAAAATATAATGATAAATTTTCCAATTCTCGTAATTTAGTTGCTGGATTAGTAAATCAAAAAAAAATAGAACCTGAGAGATTTAAAGATATGGATTTTGTTGCATATGAGGTAATTAAACCATCTTTAAAACCAAGTGAGCAAATGGAATTATTAGAAAAAGAGGATGTAATAACAGTTATAAATGAAACAAAAACCGATATTGACAACTCTCTTTTATCCGAAATATTAGTTGATTGGCGTGAAAATTATGAATATACTATAGATGGGGTTATTGTATCGAATGATAAAATTTATCCTAGAACAACAAAAAATCCTGAACATGGTTTTGCCTTTAAGATGGTATTATCTGACCAAATAGCCGAAGCAAAAGTATTAAATGTATTATGGTCTCCTAGTAAGGACGGGTATTTAAAACCTAGAATTCAAATAGAACCAGTAGTATTAGGTGGCGCAAAGATAGAATATGCTACTGCATTTAATGCAGCTTTTGTTGAAGATAATAAATTAGGTATAGGATCTGTAGTAAAATTAGTAAGAAGTGGTGATGTTATTCCACATATAATGGATGTAATTGAACCATCAGAACATGCAAAAATGCCTGATGTAGCATATAAATGGAATGATACACATGTAGATATTATATTAGAAGATATGGAACAAGATGAAACTGTAAGGGAAAAAAATATTATGGGGTTCTTTAAAGGATTAGAAGTAGATGGATTAGGGCCAGGTAATGTTAAAAAAATAATTAAATCAGGTAAGACATCAGTTGCAGAAATAATTGGTATGAGTGAAGAAGACTTCTTAAATGTAGAAGGATTTAAAAAGAAAATGGCCGAGAAGGTATATAAATCTATTCACGATAAGATAGACAAAGCACCATTATCTAAAATAATGGCTGTGTCTAATATATTTGGCAGAGGATTTGGTGAAAGACGGATAAATCCCATATTAGAAAAATATCCTGAAATATTATCATCTAGTGTAAGTGATCAAGATAAAATAGACTTAATTAAGTCAATTAAAGGAGTGGAGAAAAAAACTGCTGAAAGATTTGTTAATAATATTCCAAAGTTTATCGATTTTGTAAAAACAGCCAAATTAGAAGATAAAATGAAAGATCTTCCAAAATATGAACCTAAAGATGAAAGTCATCCTCTTTATGAAAAATCAATAGTTATTACTGGGTTCAGAAGTAAAGAATTAAGTGAGCAATTAAAGTTAATTGGTGCAAATGAATCATCAACCGTCACTAAAAGAACATTTGCTGTAATTGTTAAGACTGTGGAGAATAAAGACGACGATTCAGGCAAATTAGAAGCAGCAAAAACTAAAGATATTCCGGTTTATTCATTAAATGAATTTACAGAAAAATATGATATATCTATTTAATATTTACCTAGAATAATGTAATTATAAATCAAATACAAATTTTTTTATTTATAATTTATGTAGTTAGAAGATTATAAAACAATATAAAAAGAATAATATATGAATATGTATATAATGCAATTATTTACTATTGTTTCTACTTTGTGCCTAACTATGGCAACCGCGTTTAATGCAACCGAGCATCATTGGGATAAATTTCAAACATTTATTCATCGCTTTGACAAATCATATGAGTCATTCAGACAATTAGAAAAAAGATTTGAAATCTTTAAGTCTAATTTGGAATATATTGAACAAGAGAACTCTAAGGGTCATTCCTTTAAATTAGGTGTAACCCCTTTTGCTGATCTTACTGGAGATGAATTTGCTTCATTTAAAGGAATCCGTACCGAAGGACCTTTTTCTAGTGGATGTGGTAAATTTAAATCCGCATCTGATTCTGTAGCTGCTTCTTATGACTGGCGAACCCATGGAGCAGTAACTCCTGTTAAGGATCAAGGTCAATGTGGATCATGTTGGTCATTTAGCGCAACTGGAGCTATGGAGGGAGCTTGGGCAATTTCTAAAGGAGATCTTGTAAGTTTATCTGAACAACAACTTGTAGATTGCTCCAAATCATATGGTAATCACGGATGTTATGGTGGTCTAATGGATGATGCATTTCAATATGCTATGGATAATGGTATGTGTTTAGAAAGCGCTTACCCCTATACTGCTAAGGGTGGTGATTGTCAAAAATGTGATGCTGTTGTAGAAATTTCATCTTGCGTTGATGTTACAAAAAATAATCAAATTGACCTTAAAGAGGCTGTATCTATGGGACCTGTTTCTATTGCTATTGAAGCTGACACAAAGGCCTTTCAATTATATACTAGTGGAGTTCTTACAGGTGATGCTTGTGGTACTAATCTAGATCACGGTGTTCTTATTGTAGGTTATGGCGAAGAATCTGGTACAGAATATTGGCTTGTAAAGAACAGTTGGGGACCTTCATGGGGAGACGAAGGCTATATCAAGATCGAAAGAAGCGATAGTACAAATGATCCAGGAGTATGTGGAATTGCTATGCAACCTTCTTATCCTGTAGTTTAATTTAATTAAAACATAATTATAATATTTTAATTAAATTGTACAATAAAAAAGGGTTTATTCCCTTCCTTTTATTTATTACTTTAAATCAAAACAAACTACTAAAATCTACTATCTACGCTTCTTCACCCTCTTCTAGGGTTTCACTTACCTTCTTTTCTTCCTTGTTCTTGACATCCGCGGTTTCCTCCTTCTTAGGAACATTGATGCGCTTTCTAGGATGTCCGCGACCAGCCTTTCTATTGCCGTAGGCGACTTGAGGAGGAACGAGTTGCAACTGCTCAGCAGGAATGTCAGGAACCCACATTGGCCCGTTGGAAGTCATCATCATCATTCCGTGTCCCATTGAATAGGGCTGGAATTGTTGCTGTTGAGGCTGATAAACTGGGGCGTAGTAGTTGAGATGAGGCTGAACCATAGGCTGTTGGTGTTGCTGAACAGGCTGCTTCTCCTCGAAAGGAAGGACTAGCCAAAACCATGGGTCCTCGTAAACCAACTTGGTCTTAAACTCTGGGTCTTCAACATCATGCTTGAAAGACCTTGCTGCATCTGTGTCGAAAAGGGCATCGAAATGCACAAACGCCATGTTGTAGCGATCACCTTTTGCGTTGGTCTTCTTGATCAAATCGATCTTGCTGGTCTCACCAATGTTTTGGTCACGAAACACCATTGAAATACGCTCCTCACGAATGTTGGAAAACACACGGGGAATGAAAACGGAGAACTGAGTGGATGACATGTTATTAAGCTTTGAACTATTCTGTGTTTGAATATGTCTTATAGTTATAAAAAAAACTTAACTTCAATTTTTTTAATAAGGTGTTTTTTTTAAAAACTTTTACACAACTTCGATCTCAGTAATGGTCTTAAGACTTTCTTTGTGTTCTGAATAAAGCTTATTTCTAACTCGTATACATTTTGACTCAAATGATGTTGATACGCACATTATTTTTTTCAAATTTTTGTTGTATTCAATTTGAAATCCATCATTGTTGAATATTTTATCACTATTAGCTTCGCGATATAGTTTGAATTTTTCAAACAATTTCACATTCATTTTCTTTAAAATATCTACAAACTCTTCGTCTGTTATTTGCCTCCATTTGTCACTTACATAAATATACAAAATGTTTTTCTTTTCATTGAAGCATTTTAAAACATCATTGATTTTACTATGCATATTAATATTATTTATCAAAATTTCATAAGCACCATTTATAAAGTCTTTTTCAAATATGATATTTAAATCGTCAAATGTTATATCTACTTCATTTAATAAATCTAGAAATGATATTTTAGATTCATATTTTGATGTATCATTCAACCATTTAATTACATCTATTTTCTTATTTCTTTTATATAGTTGGGCTTTAAGTGATGTAACTTCATTTTGAACATCATTATATTTATTTGTCAAATTAACTATCATTTCCATCAATTCTTTATTTGATGGCGTTTTATCTAATTTTAATTCACGATCACAATACATAATATGTTTTTCATAACAGCCCTTTTTTTTGAAACATTTAAAACAAGACGGACAATTGATAATCTGTTTTGAAGACATTTATTTATTAATTTACTATTTTAGTATCATGAAATTATATTTCAATTTTATTATTATTTATATATATAAATGGCTAATTATATAAATGATTGCAGTTGTAATTATATAGGAGGTAAAATATGTGGTTTATCGCAATGTACGACATGTGGATGTACATATGAACCTGTATATGATGCTAGTAACAATCTAATTGGATGGAATGGAACTGGATGTAGTCCCGCCAATTTAATAAATATTACTCAAAAAAGAATATGGAATACTGTTCGTGTTCCTGCATCAGAATATACAATGAATCTTGCTAGTTTATCCGTTTACCAAGAACCATCAAATGATCCAAAATATAGTAAAGTAAATTGGAATCAAATGAGTGATCGTGCTTTACCTGCTAATTTAAATGTATCTAAACCTATAACAACGGTTCCATCGCATGGTAATTCCACCCGTTACTCTATTACACGAGAAAGACCAGGATCACAAAGACCTGGTGGAAAAGGTGTAGATATTAAACATGGTAGTTATGCTAGATATTTAGCTAGATTAAAGGGTAAAGCACCGTTACGAGGACAAAAAGATACTAGTCTAACAAAATCAGTTGCATTGTTTCCTGGAGGACAACAAACTGCATTACAGAACAAGGTAATTGGTAATAAAACCAAAAAAATTGGTATTGTTGGGTCATCATTGTGCTATTGTTAATAATTTATTTACTTTTTATTATATATAATAAATTATGTTTAGTATGAAATTATATGGAAATAATAGATATAAAAAATCGTATCTTGTAAAAAAGGCACCTGAGTTTAGTAATAAAAATATAGAAAAAGAGACAATTATTTTCGAAATAAAGAATGAATCTGAATCTGAATCTGAATCTGAATCTGAATCCGAATCTGAAGTGGTAGAAGAAACTGAATCTGAAGTGGTAGAAGAAACTGAATCTACAGATATTTCATCAAATGATAATAATGACAATGATGTAATAGCTTAATTTCTTGATGTATTATATAATGCCTCAAAAAATTAATATGCTAATTCCTGCAAGAAATGCAAATTATTCAAATTCACTAATAATGACTAGACCAACTACTAGTAATGGTAGAGTAAATATGCCCTCATCAGTATCATTAGGGTTAGGTAATATGAGCCAAATCTTTATTTCACGAGGTGCATCTTGTGGATGAGGGGGGCGAAGATAGGTATATTATTATTATGGAGATGTGTGAAAAGGAATTATAAAAGATTCGGAATGACGGTATTGATGTGAATAAATTATATTAAAACCCGACAATATTTGCACATTAAAATAATGTAATGGTAGTATATATATGAAGAATAGTTTAGTATTTTCAAACAATCCATCAGCTGGTGGTAATCAATTTGTATTGAGAAGTTATGGTAGAAGCTACAATGCATCAAATATATATTTACCCAATGTACCTATGACATTTATTAAAAGTAACAATCATTATTACAATAAACAAGCAGCAAGAGGAATGGTAGGGGCATCATGTCAAGCCGGAAACTTAGGTGCTGTAAAAAGAAGAGTATAAAATTATTTGAAAACACATAGATATACGTGTTTTCAAATCAAATGCACTATTATAGTTCTATGACAGGATTAACAATGTCAGGTTCAGTTGTTATTTCATCTTCAATGCATATAGTGTCTGAACAACATTCAATCCAACAAATAATACATCCACAGAATAGTAGTATGAGTACTACTATTATAAATATTGTATCACTTGACATTAGTATTTATAATATACTGGTGTCTTTAGTTTATTTTTATAACATTTTTTGTGAAAATTTATTAGTTAAAGGATATAAATATAATAATATGTTATTGTTATTGTTATTATGGAAGAAAAAAATCGTATCGAACAAATGATTACTGTTCAATCAGAGGGATTAGAATTATTTAAAAAGAAAAATCAAGATTATGGGGATGCGTTTGCCGAATATGGTGTAATTGGTGTATTAATTAGAATGGGTGATAAAATAAAAAGATTACAGACTATTGAGAAAAATAATATAACATTAGTTGATGATGAAAGAATGCGTGATACATTAATAGATTTACACAATTATTCAGCAATGGCCATAATGTTATTAGATGAATAGTATAAAATGATAATAACATATAATATAATGAATGGAATAAATTATGACGCAAAATATAAATTAATTATAATTGGAGATACAATGGTAGGTAAGTCATCGTTTTTTAATATATTAAACGATAAACCATATAGTGAAACAAGTATTAGTACTATAGGAGTTGATTTTTGTAGTCTAATAAAACAGACTAATCATGATAAAACCATAAAAATATGTATATGGGATACAGCAGGTCAGGAGAAATATAAATCTATTATTAGAGGATATTTTAGAGATGTTGCTGGAATAATATTGATGTTTGATTTAAGTAATAAACAATCATTTGAGTCGATCTTAGAATGGATAAAAATGATTGATTATGAAAATACATGTTCTCATAAACATCCAATTCTATTATTAGGTAATAAAAGTGATAAGGAAATATTAGTTGACAGATCTTGTGTAAATAATTTATGTAAGAAAGATAATAATATAATTTATTATGAAATATCTTGTAAAAGAGACGATAAAAATAATTTAGAACAAAAATTACATGTATTAATTGATTTGCTAGTAAAGACAACTAATATTCCATGTGGTGGTATACAAATGTTTAACGATGAGAATAGACTAATTACTAATATAACAAAAACAAAATATAATTGTTGTTATTAATTTGTTTTATATAAATATAAAAAAACCTTATTAGTTTATATATGGATTTACTTAATTTAAATCAAACAGATTATTCTGATAAGGAAATAGAAGATATTTTGGAACTTACATACCCATATCAACAAGAAGATATTACCACGCAAAAATCGTGTATGCTTGTAAAAATGACTAATGATAATTCTGTTAATGAAGCCACTAAGCAACATATTCATAGTTTTTTAAATGATATATCAAATAGACTAATAAACACATTATCACAAAAAATATTACATGCAAGATCGGTTTCTAGTGAGCCTGTTCATTTCAATAACTTAAAAAATTATGTTCAAGAAGTAGACAATCATTATATAATTAAAAATGAAAAAAGAGAAGAAGAAGCATATAATTTAAAATCATCAGATGGATTAACTTTAAATGATTCAGGAGGTGCACCTCCTGGAATAATTAATCCTATTAAATACACTACAATCAAAAGATCTTTAAATATTGATTCGCGATTTAGACCAAATTATTATACAACTTCTGCATCTGATCAAAAAATAAACTTACCATATAAATTTGATAATATTATTAATATGAGATTAGCATCTATTGAAGTGCCTTTAACTTATTATACCATAAGTGAGAAATTAGGGAATAATGTATTTATAGTAAGATGGGATGTATCCGGAAATGCATCAAAACCCGATACTATTAAATATAATAACGAAATGGTTGTTAAAATACCAGATGGAAATTATGATACAAATATTAATAACCGCATTGGTGGTTCAACAATAGAATCCGCTATAAATGCTGGATTACAAAATAAGAATAATAAAATGAATAAGGGGACAAAGCCCATGATAGATACTTCCATGAATATTATATATACAGTAGATACTACTAGTGGTAAAAGTATATTCGCAATAGATTCATCCAATATATCACTAACAGATATTAGTAATAATCCATCTTATTACGATTTTGCAATTCAATGTGCAGTTTCTCCCGAAGGTACTAATCAAACCACATTACAATTACCGTTCTTTTTAGGATGGAATTTAGGTTTTAGAGTTAATTTATATAAGTCCGGACTACCATTAAAAGATTCATCTGGTAATTACAAGTATCCAGCAGCAATAGTATCAGAATCTATATGTTATATAAAAGGCCCTTCTTATATTTTTGTTGCTATAGATGATTATAACAACAATGTAAATAATTATTATGTTTCTGCATATAATGATTCTATTAATAATAGAAATATAATTGCACGAATTAATTTAGCATCTATACAACAATCAAACGGCGTATATCAAACGGGAGAAGATGATGGATTTTCTACACAAATTAACAGGAGCAGAAATTATTTTGGTCCAGTTAATATTGAAAAATTAAGAATTACACTATATGATGAATATGGAAGAATTGTTGATTTAAATAATATGGATTGGTCTTGTGCTCTTATGTTTGAATGCTTATATACTAGTTAAGCTTCTGTATTACTATTATAATATTCCATCCAATTATCTGGTACTATCTTTGTACCACCATCATATTTTACAGCTAAATTACATTTACATAGTAATTCACCTAATGATACATCGTCTACATGAACATCAGCTAATACACGGCCATATTTTTCTAATTTAACATTCTTCAATTGAACTATTTTATTAAAACAAGCATCAATAATTTTTTGCTTTGCTAGTTTTGCACATTGTTTTTCATCGGCATTTTTAGTTCTCATTTCAGGACAATCAATTCCATTAATTCTTACAGAAAAACGATAGAGTGGTGATTCATCAAATGGTAATTTACTAGCAAGAGTAATAGTATCACCGTCATATACTTTAATTACCTTACCTTCTGTAACAGGAGGAATAAAAGGAATGGTGTCTTTATATGTAACATCTTTTAGATATTCAGTCATTGTATTATTCTATATATAAATGTATTTATATTAATTGTAAATATATTTATAACAGCATAGTAAGTAATAGACTTATAAATAATATAATAAATCAATATAAAAGGGTATTGATATTTAAACATATAATGACCACAGGCCTTAATACACAAACAAATAGAGCAATCCGTTATGAACAACGCTGTCAACAACAAAAAGTAAAACAACAAAGTATTGATAGAAATACCAGAGCACAACGAAGATCAGAAACACAATCCATTACATCATCTCATGTTGCTAGAGATATTTCAAACGAAGTATCTAGTGAGATTTCTTCAATGATGGAGAAAAAAAAAAGGATGAGTACTCGTCATGGAAATTCCAATGTGTCTTTCTCTTCTTATTTCTGTTAGAATATTATTTATTTATCTTTATTATTTTTTCCTTTCTTAGATTTCTCAAGTTTTTCTTGTTGAATATTTTTTAAATGATTTTCTTGGCATTGTTCTTGAATCCTAATATGTTTTGCACTGTACTTCCCATTAATCTCATGATTTCTTCTCTCCTTGTCCTTCTTCGTTTTTCGCTTAGTAGATCTGTAGTCCATTTTAAGTTATGTTAATACAATAAATAAATAAATATTTTTTTAATTCAATTTTTTTTTAATAGCATTTTTTAATTACATTATTAAAAAAATTGAAGTTCAAATACTTAACATTAGTTATTGCATTAAATACACAAGAAAGTTACAGTTAAAATGTCTTATTCTACCTTCTCAGTTTGCATTCCCCGCATCTTTGCTAATATTCCTGATAAAAAAATTATTCATACATTTGAATATTTAAATCTTGGTAAAGTAGATAAAATGGACATTGTTTATAAAATTGGAGTGGATGGTAGTGAATATAAAATGGCTTTTATTCACTTCTCTAGATGGTACTGCAATAGTGCAGCTGAAAATTTGAGAAGAAGAATTGAAGATCCCAATCTAGAGGCTAGATTAGCTTATGATGACCCATGGTATTGGATTGTTTTACCCAACAATTCTAAAACTAGAAAAAATACTAGTTATAAATTTACACTTGACGATTGTTACAATAGAATTAGCAATATTGAAACAGAAATTTCATCGGTTTATGAAGAACTATTTAAGAGAGAATTTATTCCAAACGAAACTATCAAAAATATAGAGACTTTTGGTGATATTGAAACAGGCGATGATATGTCTGGTGCGATATATGATGATTATGATGATGATACTCCATTGCATATGCCACCTAGAACACCAAGTAGTATTTCAACTAATCATGATGATGATGAAACATATTATGATGTTGAGCTTGGTGGTCCAGAGGATAGTTATAGCATTCTCATTGGTGAAGAAAATTCATCTTACAAAAAAAATAGAACTGAAGAACTTAAAAGGTGGATGACTCAAAATATTTGTGGAAATGCATAAAAAAATATAAATATAGTATAATGGGAGGAGGTATATTACCCGTAGCAATAAAAAATGATAAAATTTATTTTTTATTTGGAAAGGAAAATGAATTAGATGATACGCCTGGATGGGCTGATTTCGGTGGAGGACATGAAGAAGGTGAAACTCATTTCGATACTGCATTAAGAGAAGGTTCTGAGGAGATTAATGGATTCTTAGGATCTGCAGAACAACTTAGAAAACGAGTAAAACAAAATAAAATTGTAACCATTAAATTCAAGGAATATACCACATTTATATTTAAAATGGATTTTGATGAAAATCTTCCTACTTATTATAAAAATAATTATGAATTTTTTTCTAGATACTTACCTCATGTTAAACATAAAAAGGATAATGGTTTATTGGAAAAGGCTAAAATTAAATGGTTTTCTTATGATGAATTAAAAGACAAGAAAAAGGAATTCAGGAGTTTTTATCAAAATATAGTAGAATTAATTATTAAACAACAATCAAATATATCTGGTAAATTATTATCATCCAATAAATTTACACGAAAACAAAATCATAAGGGCATTAGAAAATCTAAGAAATCTAAGAAATCTAAGAAATCTAAGAAATCTAAGAAATCTAAGAAATCTAAGAAATAAAATCGATTTAAATATATTAAATATTAAATATTATAATAATTAATATAAGATGCCTTTTACACGAACACAATTCAAACATTTATATCAGCCCATAGTTAGACACATTCAACAATATGTTTCTTTTCTAAGAAAAGATCCTCCAAAAGTATTAGGTAGATGGGTTTATCTAGATAATAGAAAGCAAATGGATCGTCGTATAGATTTAGCAAATGAAGACCATTGTGGTCCTTGTGGAAATAACAATCATAGTAAATATGAAGATATGATTAAAAAGAAGTGATGTAGTTAAAACTATTATTAAAAAAAATAAATTAATATTAATGTCAGTGATTAATATTAATGAAAATACTATTTTAGAAGATATTTTCTCTCAGTATCTAGATTATAATCCTGATTTAAAGGATAAATATGGAGAAGTGAATACTCCATTTTTCTTTATCAATAGAATGTTAATGATAATACCAGAAGAATATTTTAAAAATAAGGATCTAAAATGGTTAGATGCAGGGGCGGGGCATGGAAATTATAGTATTTGTTTATTTTTTATTTTATTTCAATCTCTCAAAGAATCAATTCCAAAGGACGAAGAGAGAAAAAAACATATAATTGATAATATGATTTATATGGTTGAATTAAATAATGATAATATACCTTTTCTTAGAGAGAAATTCGGTGATAATGCAAATATAATAGAAACCAATTATTTAGAATGGAAAACTAACATAAGATTTGATTTTATTATAGGTAATCCGCCTTATAATTTCAATGGTGTTAAAAAAGTTCCTACAAAAAATAATATAAATAAAAAGGAGGATGGTAAAACAATATGGTGTGAATTTGTTAAAAAAAACATTTCTCTCTTAAAAAATGAGGGGATTATGAATATATTAATTCCTTCTATATGGATGAAACCTGATAAAGCAGGAATGTATGATATGTTATTAAATTATAAAATAGAAAAATTGCATACTTTAAATGCTAATGAAACAAATAAAATATTTGGATTTCATGTACAGACACCAATATGTTATTTTTTATTAACAAAGAGAGAAAATGAAGGAACTATTGAATTATACGATGAAGTAAAAAAGGATTATGAATACTTTCCATTGAAAAATAAAATACCAATACCATTATGCTTTGTATCTATAGTAAATAAATTTCTAAAACTAACAAAACTATATGGAAATTTAAAAATAATAAAAACAAATATGCCCAAAAAGAATGTACAAATAAATAGTAATTTCTCTCAATACTTTCCATTTAAAAACATAAAAACAACGAAACTAAATGCAGAGAAAGAACCATATCTGGAAATAAACTATAGTAATGAACCTTTGATGTACCATGGAGAGTGTAAATTGATTATGGCTCATAAAATGTATGGATTTGCATATATAGATGAAGATGGTGAGTATGGTATTAGTACGAGAGATAATTATATAATAAAAAATAAATCTTTATATGAATTAAAAATAATTAAAGAATTTCTCTCTACCGAGTTAATATTATTTCTATTTGAGACTACAAGATATAGAATGAGATACTTGGAGAAGTATGTTTTTGATTTCATACCTGATTTTTCTAATATACCAGAAAATATACTAAATAAAAAATGCATATATGAATTACTAGATATAACTAAGGAAGAGAAGGAGTTTATAGAGAGATATTATAAAATAAAATATAAATTTTTTAACTAATATTCAGAGTATGTAAAGAATAGTTTTTTGTTTTGTGGGATCCATTTCTTATTACCATATTGGTTGGCCTCATGTGGTAGGCCTTTGCAAGAAAATTTCGACCCTCCACATTTGAGACAATGCTGCAGATGGTTGTTCTTATATGTGTATAATTTTCCTCTGCGATAGACTTCGACTAGTCCTCTCGTACAATACTTCATATTACCAACATATCTCATGGTTCCACCAGTATAATTGTTATGTTTTGATTCCCGTTTCATATTATAATGACAATTTCTAGTATGTTGATGCAATACTATATCTACTTAGAAATACTTCAATTTTAATTAACACAATGAGAATGAGAAGGCGGATATAGAGAGATATTATACAATAAAATATAAATTTTTTATTTAAAAGTAACAAGATATATTATATATTATGGAAATAGGTATATTATTTATGGCTGCTGGATTATCATCAAGATTTGGAGGTAGTCCAAAAATATTATGTCAAGTAGGACCAAGAAAGGAAACAATTTTAGAAATGAACATAATACAAATGAAAAAGTATATAGCACCAACTCAAATACATCTTATATGTAATATAAAAACATATGAGAAGATTGTTAGTGAGTTAAAAAGAGTATGTGAAAAACACGAAATAGATACAAAAATAACATATAATATTCAAGAGCATCCATGGGGTACAGCAGATGCATTAGCATCAGCATCAGGATATATGGATGGAAGGTTTATATTATTAAATAGTGATGATCTTTATGGAGAAAGAACATTTGAAACAATAAATTTAGAATGTAATAATTCAAAGAATTATTTAATAGGATATAAATTAATAAACACATTAATGAATGGTCATAAAGCGAATAGAGGTTTTATATCTACAGGTAGGGATGGTAATATACAGAGTATTTGTGAGAAATTAAATATTGAAAAGGGGTATTACAATGAAAGTGAATTATATAATCAATATGTGAGTGTAAATTTATTCATATTAAACACAGATGTAATAACAGAAATAGATAAATTGGTAATTGAATTTAAAGACTCTTATCGAGACGATTATGGTCTAGAAGCGATGTTGCCTGATTTTATAAATAAATTAATGAGGTCAAATAAGATACAATTAGATTTATTGAAAACGGATTCAAGATGGTGTGGCGTAACATTCAAGGAAGATATACAAATGGTAAAAGATATATTATTAGGATAATAATTGCATTGAAAAGAGCACTAAAAAAAAGGCACTAATAATAGTAAGTTTCGTTATTAATGCATTTAAATATTGATCAAATACATTAATGAATAAGTTATTGAATGTTGAATACAGAAAAGGAATAAGAAGAAATATTGTTGAATATATACACAATATTTTGATTAAAACAAAATATTCTAAAAAAATTCTAGCATTTATGATAAAATCATTGCATTTCACTTTTCCATTTATGACATATTTCATTTATGTATTTGCACCATTATCACTTACTTATGTTGTTTTTTGTATTTTATTTGGATTTATGTTTCTATACATTTATTTACAAGGATGTTTTATAACACATTTAGAATATAAATTAAATAAAAAAAATTTTATTAATATTATTGATCCATATTTAATATTTTTTAATTATCCGCTAGATAAAGAGAGTAGATATTGGGGCACATTAATGGTTGTTTTAGCATATTTTATAAGTGTAAGTCCTATATTATATATCAGATTTATTTATCAATAAAATTGATTTCATTTTATCATTTATTTATTTTTTAAAAAAACATATGAAAAGTAAAACAATTACTACTACACGATTTAATAATGATACTATTAATCAAAACAAGAGTTATACACAAAGGACTAATATAAACGGATGTATATACGGAACTCCCATAAAAATGAAATCAAATATACCATTGGAGTCTAATGTATATGTAATTGAAATGAATAATCAAACTAATAAAATAGAAGGAATTGGTATTGTAAATAACAGAATATTAGTTGATAAAAATTATCGAATATATAACGATATGGATTACAATCGTTACATATATAAAGGAAATTATAGAATAGATTCATCTAGAATAAATGATAATTATAATAAAAAAGTATTGAATGTTCTTGAACAACTTCTATTTAAAGGTGAAAGACATTGCAAACGAGCCCAAGGTATTACACAATTGTCTGAATGGATTCTAAATAATAAACATGGATTTGATTTTGTAAAATGTTTTGATAATATGTTTGAAAAATATATTACCACATAATTATTTAAAAGTAACCTAATTTATATTTAAAACTAATAAATATATATATCTAATGGACTCACAAAATATTGATTTAAATGTTGATAATTATACACAAGATGACTTATTATCTATTTTAGATTTATCCGATAGTGACGATGTAACTTATCAGGATATTATGACTGCATCTACACCTCTTATAAACCGATATACAACTGAAGACAATTATGATTTAGCCAATTTTTTTCAACAAGTTCAAAATACACTAATTGAAGATTTAGATGGCGATTCTGATAATGAAAATACAAATATTCAATATGACGAATCAGCTCAATTAGGCAATTTATGGAATAATCAATATAAATCGCAATCTGATACTGATCCAAATCAATCTAATAAAGTTACAGATAGAACTCAACAAGTAAATATATTTGAACAAGATGGTAAATTTGTTATGAGTAAAAATCAATTAGGGGTTAGTAATGATTTTCAGGTCCCTGTTGCTCAAGGAACTATTAATCCAAATCTTAAAAATACTACTACACGACTTGTTAATATTGATAGTCAATTTCGAGAAAATATTATACCATATAATCCTGATCCTGATGGGGCAACATCTTCTACTAATTTTACATTAGATCTCACGGACATTCTTCATAATACTATAAGTATTGAAGTAACATCTTTTCAAATCCCATATACATGGTATTTGATAGACGCATCTTATCAAGCCAATAACTGTTTTTATATAGATAATAGTGCGGTTTCTATCTCTTCAGGAAATTATACTGACGAATCTCTTATTATGGAATTATCAGGTAATTCCGTATTCAAATCTATGTACGATATTAAACAAAATCCAATTACAGGCAAAACAACAATCAAAAATAACGACAGCACTACACATACATTTACTTTTTTCGATCCATCTGGGGAAAAAGTATGTCCCTCCGCATGTAAAGCACAGCAAAAATTTAATAATAATCTGGGATGGATACTCGGATTTAGAGGTAATACTTCTCCTCCAATCATCCAGGATGACCCATTATATGGTCAATTAATATATACGGTTGGCCCAAGTGGAACATTAACATCGGAAGCATTAATGGATACATTTGGACCAAAATATTTATTATTAGTATTAGATGATTTCAATCAAAATCACCTTAATAAAGGATTAGTAGGTATTGCAAGAACAGAAAAATATGCAGAAATACCTTCATATTGGAATTCTGGTCTTAAATGTAGTGTTTCGACTCCACCATTTAGTTCTACTAAAACTGCAACATATCTTCAAAATGCTCCTAGAAAATTAACACAAGCTCAGTTATATACATTGAATGAAACTACATTAGCTAGAACTCAAACAACAAAAAAATTTGTCACATCTCCTACTACTACTGACGTACTAGCTTTATTACCATTAAGATTAGTAAATAACTTAACACCAGGAAAACAAATTATTGATGATTTTAATTTAGATGAGGCCAAAAGAGTTTATTTCGGACCAGTTGATATTGAGCGTATGAAAGTAAGATTAGTTGATGATAAAGGAAATACTGTTAATTTAAATGGTGGTAATTGGTCTTTTACTTTAACAGTAACAGCATTATATCAATATTAAAAAATCGCTCGACCACTACTTAAGTCTAGTAGCCATTTTTTATCACAATTTAATGATAAATTTGAAGCCTTAATATATAATTTTCCTATTAATGCGTTGGAAAATTGGAATGCTCTACTACCCAACCGAAGCCTTTCGGCTTTGGATAAATTAATAAATTTCACATGATTATAATTATTAGTTGAACATACCCGTTTATTTATAAAATATCTATTATTACTATTATTATCATCATCAACTTTATCACCGTAAAATACATTGTAACATGGATCCACATATATCCCTCCATATTCAATATTGTGATTAGCAATTGGATAAAATGTACTAGAATTTGCATCAGGTGGATAATAAAAACTATTAGAAATGCCTCCAAATGAAGCATCGATTGTTATTAAACCACTTAAATCTTGAGATAATAGATTACCAACCCATAATTCTGAATTGCGATTTAAAGAAAAACTTATCGGATCAGCTAAATATTTTCCGTATATAATTGAATTTAATAATTCATAACTATTAGCTCCTATCAATTTGCTACAGTTTTTTGTTGTATATATTCCACCATCATAAACAGATCCAGTGGGTTTCATGGTTTTCACTCCATTTACATATACTGGTTTTTTCTTAACCAATTTTCCACCACCTTTTGCAACTTGAGTCGCACCTTTAAATATATTGATTGCGCGTTTTCTTGCAATATAATCACTTCCCGTTAAGTTTGTTGTATCATTTGAAAAACAATTAGAAAAAGACATTATATATATATTAATTTACTATTAATTTATATAAAAAAGTTTAATTTATTAAATACTTTAAATATACCATATCTATCTACTCTTCGGATTTTTCTATTGATCTCATCTTATTTTGTAACTTAATACTAATTTTTTGTTTTAATAGCCTAAGTTCATCGTGATTAATAGATATTTTTAATTTATCACCTATTTTATCTGCACATGTTTTACATATAGTAAAATTCTCATTTTCTTTATGAGGAAATATTTCGGCACATGTATTTCGCTTACAAACACAATCTCCGCAATTTTTACATATTTCCTTTGCTGTGCGTACCTCACACTCACCACATTTGTCCCATTCAGTCAAGAGATTATCTTTGTAACGGTTCTCTATTGGATCGTATGAATAATTGCGATTCATATCGCCAATTGTTAATCTAAATACTATATGGATATATGTGTAAAAAAACTTCAATTTTTTCATTAGAAATTTTAAGATTTTTATTTATCTAATTTAATAATATATGCCCGGAACAATCGATAATAATAATATTTCTACATATGTTGATGCGTGGGTTCTTGACCCTAGTCAAGTTATATTTACTGATCCAGGAGACGCAAGTTATGTTAATGTAATATCCCAATGGGATGTTAGTGTTGTCACTATTATGGATGACTTATTTAGCAGCAAGACTTCATTTAACGATAATATAGGTAATTGGAATGTTTCAAATGTTACTACTATGGATAATATGTTTGATCAAGCTACTAATTTTAATAATGGTGGGAGTGATGATATTAGTGGGTGGAATACCAGTAGTGTTACAAGTATGCAACGCGTGTTTGGTAATGCTACTAATTTTAATCAAAATGTTGGAAAGTGGAATGTTAGTGGTGTAAATAATATGGGATTTATGTTTTATCAAGCTACTAATTTTAATAATGGTGGGAGTGATGATATTAGTGGGTGGAATATTGGCAGCTGTACAGATATAAGAGAGATGTTCAGACAAACTGCATTTAACCAACCTATTGGTGGCTGGAATACTTCGAGTGTAAGTATTATGGATAATATGTTCAACGGTAATACAGTGTTTAACCAAGACATTCGATATTGGAATACTTCTGGACTTACTAATCCTTTAACCGATATGTTTCAAGGTGCTACAGCTATGTTGAATGAATATCCAAATCCACCATTTACAACTATGGCTGCAACACCAAGTTATGAGTTTTTCAACAAAACAAGAATAACCGATGCTAATTTTCAAACAGCGTGTACAGCTTGGGTTGATAATAGTGTAAATGCTGATATTTCATATGGTCCAATTAATTATTGGAATACAAGCAATGTTACAAACATGAGCAATGCATTTGAAGATACATCTTTCAATGATGCAATAGACCGTTGGGATACTAGTAAAGTTGCAACTATGAGCTCTATGTTTCGCAAGGCAATAGATTTTGATCAATCTATAAATACTGTAGATAGAACTGTAAATGGAATATCTTATAAAGCATGGAATGTAAGTAAGGTAGAAAGTATGTATAGAATGTTCCAGAGTACAAATGACTTCAATAATGGAGGAAGTTCTGATATTAGTGGTTGGAATACCAGTAGTGTTAATGATATGAGATTTATGTTTAATAATGCGAACGCTTTCAATCAACCTATTGGAAATTGGGATGTAGGTAATGTAGAAAATATGACTGCTATGTTTAATGGTGCAGATGCCTTCAATAATGGAGGAAGTTCTGATATTAATAATTGGCATACAAGTAATGTCGATTTTATGAATAGTATGTTTAATGGTGCTGTTTCATTTGATCAACCTATTGGAAATTGGGATGTATCTAATGTTAAAAATATGTCTTATATGTTTGCAGGAGGTATATTTAATCCAAGTATATTTAATCAAGATATTAGTGGTTGGGTTACAAGTAAGGTACAAACAATGGCTGGAATGTTTCAGTCAAATTCTAAATTTAATCAAAATATAGGACAGTGGGATGTAAGTGGGGTATTTAGTATAGATTCTATGTTTAATAATGCTACTAGTTTTGATAATGGCGGAAGTTCTGATATTAGTGGTTGGGTTACAAGTAGTGTAACGGACATGGGTACTGTGTTTAGAAATAGTGATTTCAATCAACCTATAGGAAATTGGGATACAAGTATGGTAAAGTACATGGATAGTATGTTCTTTCAGTGCCCCTTTAATCAAAATATAGGAAATTGGGATGTAGGTAAAGTCGAACATATGGGGAATATGTTTGGTGCAAACAGCGCTTTCAATAATGGCGGAAGTTCTGACATAAGTGGTTGGGATACATCTAGTTTACAAATAGCAAGATTTATGTTTCAAAGTGCGCTCAATTTCAATCAACCTATAGGAAACTGGAATACTTCGAAAGTAAATACAACGGTTGGTATGTTTAGTGGTGCGGACGCTTTCAATCAACCTATAGGAAACTGGAATGTATCTAGTGTAACTAATTTTGCTGCTATGTTTCAAAATACGGACAATTTCAATCAACCTATAGGAAACTGGAATGTATCTAGTGGAAATAGTTTTGCTTTTATGTTTAATGGTGCGGCTGTTTTTAAACAGGAAATTAGAACATGGACTGTCAAACAAACTGCAGGATTTACTAGTATGTTCGAAGATGCTATTGGGATGATCTCCAAGGGATATGATTCTATAAATAATGTAGAATTGGAACCGTTTTTCGGGACACCTCCTAATTATACACCTACCTATCAATATTTTAATACCTATCCTCCTCCTCCTCCTCCTCCTCCATTCTCTGGAAAACAAATGTTTGGTGTAAATCAGAAGAGAGATCCAGGATTATCAAGAACATTAAATATAAAGCGTAATAGATATCCAGGTACAAATAATGATGCAAAAAATACACAAGTATTTGGTAAGTCAATGTTTTTTCTATAATTAAATATTTTTATATAATTTAAAATTGAAGTAAAAAATTATATAAAACTTAGAGTATAAGTAAGTATACAACAATGAAATTTGAAATTAAAGACAAGAAGAAGTGCGATATATTTATCAGTATTTTTAACAATTTAAAAAATTTTACAGATAATACATTAATTAATGTAAATGAAGATGAATTATATATTCAAGGTATGGATAATTCGCATGTATCGATGTATGAATTAAAATTAAACAAGTCGTGGTTTTCAGAGTGGGATGTATCTGAATCAGTAGATTTTGGAATATGTCTTCCAATTTTGAATAAAATTTTACATACATGGTCTGATAAACAACATATAACTATTTATACTGGTAAAGATGATGATAAATTAGACATTGAATTTACAAATGATGAGAAGGGCGATTTTAATAAGTTCTTTCAAATACCGTTAATGGATATAGACAGTGACAAATTGGGGATTCCAGAAACAGAATATGATGTGGATATAACAATGAAGTCGAAAAATGTAAAAAATTTAATAGACGAATTATCAACATTTAATGATACAGTAAATTTAGATTGTAATGAAGACAGAGTATGTATAAGTTCATCTTCAAGTGAAGGTTCAATGAAGGTAGTAATAAATATGGATGACATTGAAGTATTAGCCGTAGCTGAAGGGGAAACAGTTGAATCGTCATTCAGTATTAAACACATAGGACATATGTGTCAATTTCATAAATTAGCAGAAGATTGCATTATACATTTAAGTCCAGATATTCCAATTCAGATTAAATATGAGATAGACGATACAAGTATGATGAGGTTTTTCCTAGCTCCAAAGATTGACGATTAAAAGACTGATAAAAGAGCACTAAAAAAAAGGCACTAAAAATGCTAATTTATAAATTTTATTTTTTATCCATTTCTTATACTTTTTAATAAACCCGGATAAGCTCTATTACCAAATTGTGGATCCCATCTTTGTCGTCGTGATAGGTCCCAATCACTCATGTAATATGCTTGTTCATCTTCTATCCAGTATTCTTCTATCGCATCATTATATTCATTTAATTCTTGAATAACTTTATTCATATTTTTTTTCGAAGTATTATCAAATTCACCAATATATTTTATCACTTCTACTGGTAATATGTTGTATAATTCTTTATACTTCATTTATAATTTATAGTAAAAATACAATAGTTTATTTAATCAATTTTATTTAAAATATGTGAGTCTAATTCAGGTAGTGTATTTTCATCATAATGAGTAAAACAATTAACTTGAGTAATAGTTAAAACATATTTTTCTTTTGGATTAATCTCTTTTAGATAATCACGAATGCGCAATGTGTATGACATGTGTACATTAAACCTATTTATTTTGCAAATAATAATATTAAGAAATAATCCACTATAACTAGTAATGTAATATTCAATATCTATTTTGTTATTTTTTAAAATCATATTATGTATGACTTGTAATAAGCGAAATTTTATATCTAAATATTGATTTTTCTTTTCAAACCTAGTTATTTTCATACATTTTGTAGCTAATTGGTCTAATTCTTGTTCGGAAAATGGTATATTATAATTGCTATTATTGTTGTTAAAATAAATATATTTCAATAAATAATGACATACACAATCAGATAAACGGCGAATAGGTGATGTAAAATGACAATATTCAGGCATTCCAACCAAATCATGTGATGCTATATTGGACATATAATCCGCACGAATACCATTTGTTATAATTTCCTGTAATAGTTCTTGACCGGATATTTCATTATAAATAGTTTGCAACCATTCACTAGCATTACATGTTCTGAATATTCCTGTATTTAAATTTATCTTTAAATATTCGCCAACAAATGAATTCGCAAAAATAGCAAATTCAGCAATCATTTGTTTCATTAATCGTTCTTCTTTTGTATCCTCATATAAATAGACATCATCTGTATCATATATAGGATAAGAAGTAGAAACTTCATTTAACTTTATACCCTTTGTTTTTAAAGAGCGATTTGATTTTAGAGCTTCGCTTATTTTTAATCCTATATGAAATGCAGTCAATTCATCGGACACGGAAGATGCAGTATTATAACTATAAGCGTTGTCTTTTTTTACAAAAATGGTGGTAAATAATAATTTGATTTCATTAATTGGTTCGTATGTAGTGGAATTAATTTGTGTTAGTATTGTTATTGCATTTTTTGTATTACCTTCATGTGTTCCTTGTAAGCTTGATAATTCTAATACTTTATCGGGCATCATATGAATTGGAGGACGGTTTGATGGATATTTTGTAGTTGTTCTATTTACAATATCTTTCCATAATTCTGAATTTAATTCTATATATTCTGTTGGATCAGCAATATGAATAGCAAAATATAATTTATCGTTTTCAGTGTAAATAGAAAATGCATCATCTGCATCTTTACAACCTATTGGATCTATACTATAAGTATCATAATATGTCATATTAAATCGTTCATGTTTATTAATAGAGTAGGAATGAACATTTTCAATATTATTAGTTAATATTTCATCTCTTTCAGTATTTCTCTTTTCTCCATATTTACCTTCAACCACACTACTATAAGTATTTTCATATAATTGGTTATTCATTTTATAAATTAAGTATTCTATATTTATATTATAATTAATTTATATTATCATGATAAGTATTATGATATTATAAATATTTATAATAAAATAATTTAAACATATAGTCAGTTATTTTTTAATGGAAAATAAGATTATACACCAGTGTGGAAAATGTTCGAAAAAATATAAAACAAAATCATCACTTGATAAACATAATTTAAAATGCAAAAAGGTTTCCGATAATAAAGATTCAGATGAAGAAGAAAAACCTAAAGAAAATAATTATGATGTAAATATGACCTTTCTAGAAGATAATAAAGTTCAGGTAGAAGTAAAAAAACAAAATGATGACGGTACAAGTGAAGAGGGTGAAAAAGTATTAAAAGATATTTTAAAGCCCAAGGTTTCTCAAAGTTATCAAGATGAGATCGATAAATTAGAAGATCTAATTAATATGTTTAAAAATTTCCCAATTCCAGAAAAACCAGAAAGTAAGGATGCTACTATTGCACAGCTTAAAAATATTATATCTATTTTAATGTCGCAAAGTCAAAATTTAATTAAAGAAATGCAAACTATGTCCAAGAGAAACAGTTATTATAAAAATAATATTATGTTGGCCACATTTGTATTAGATAAGTGTAGAAAGGAAATTCCTGAAACAGATGAAGAGTTTGATAATATGTTTGTTTAACTAGTTAATAGTAGTTTAATTGCTAGTAAATTTGCAATAGCACACCACATAGAGCCTACTCCACCATTTATCCATAATTTGACTCCATAAATAATTGTGAAACCACCTATTATTTCATATACATTTGGAAAAGAAACCATTATTAAAAATGCTAATATTTCCCATAATTCTAATTCATTATTACCCCATATAGGCGAAGATAATTTATTAGAACATGATGATACACTATAACCATTAAATCTATAAAATAAGTAGGGTATTCCTATCAATAATGACATATTTGCAATAATATTATTATACTTATTTACATAATATATATTGAACAGGGCTTGTAATGACAACAAAAATGGTATTAAATATGATGTAACTATGTAATTAATGTTGTTTTTCTTCATATTTATGAACCATAATATAGCATCAGCAAACTGCATTAAACTAAATATTAATAAGAAAAGTGATTGTATTCGTGTTCTATGGGATATGTTTTTTTTTGATAATACATATAATCCTGTAATCCATGAAAATATTCCTGTTCCTAATGATACTTCAAAACTAAAACACATTTATAATAAAATAATAATATATTTTATTATTATTTTATTGTTTGTTAGAATTTGTAAATTATACTTTGAATAATTGATAAAATAATCCTTTTCTAGTTGTTTTTTTATGGGATTTTTTTCCCTTCTTATGGGATTTTTTTCCCTTTTTATGGGACTTTTTATGTGAACGACGACGACGACCACCTACAAGATTCGGTCCAGCTTCACCCTTTTCAGCAGCATCATATAAGTTAAATGATTGATTTTGTAAATATGATGGTGTAGGTGTTGCTTTAGGTGGAGATGGTGTAGGTGTTGCTTTAGGTGGAGATGGTGGAGGTGTTGTTTTAGGTGGAGATGGTGGAGGTGTAGGTGGATGTGGATAATATTTATTTACTACTGGTTTATAAAAACCCATTTCAATATCACGCTCACCTTTTTCAGGATCAACAAAATCCCCTCCTCTTCTGGAACGAGATCTTGAGATTTTTCTAGGTCTAGAAGCTTTTTTTGAATATTTCATTATATAATACTTATATATTTTTATCTAAAATCTCATAGATTTTTTCTTCTTTTGGTATTATTCCGTATCTTTTAATTAATTCTACAATTCGCATAAATTCATTAAAACATTGTTCCTGGTAGTCTTTATTATTTTCATATGATTTTGTTACATTTTCTAAGTTATTGTACAATGACATAGAATTATCTAAATAATCAAACCATGATGCCGTTATATCTCGTTTAAAGTTCATTTTATTTCGTTCAATTATAGTGGTTATAGTTTTTATATAACTTTTATCGTTTTTACTTAGTAATGAAAAATTATCATGCAATTTAAATAAACACGATTTTTTTAAAATTAGTTCTTTATAATCATCTGGATATTCGCATTCATTAATTTTTCTAAGATATTTTAATGTACTTACAGGCAGATAATCTCTTATGTATCTCTTTAATTCAGCAGGTAATCTATTAATTTGACTTAACAATAATGATTCCAATAAGTATGGTGTATTTTGTTTTATATAGTTAAAAATCACTCCTGTTTTTTGTTGCGAAGTATCCATAATATTTTTATATATACAAATGCAATTTATATATATATTGTTTAAAAGTTAAATATATTTAACTATAATATAATTAAATAGTAATTATATTTATGACAAATCATCCTAACTTAGATATTATTTATGAAGAATATTATAATGATAATGATAATGAATATAATAGTGATTATAGTGATAAATTTGACAATGAGACCGATTATTTAATATTACCACCTACAATGATGTCGTCCTTTTCGGGAATTTGTTATATGATTTATGAATTATATTATAATATGTTTAACTTTTGTTTAAGAAAACATAATAAGGAATAATCGTTTACAAAAAGTGATGGCCAAAAAATGCTATTAATCCTATGATTACATCTAATGCTAAAAATTTCCAGGCTTCTTTACTATTTTTATTTATAGCATAATATGCAAATAACAAATATAGTACAGAATGTAGAGGTCTCAAACAATTCCACCATATTTTTCCTCCAGCCTCAGCACCATATTCTCTTGATCCTGTGATATATATGTATAACATACCAAATGCTGGTAATAAAGATAAGTAACCTAAATATGGGAGATATTTTACATTAATTTGTTTAGCTATTAGAGCAAATGTAGATCTAATTCCTATACATCCAATTAAAAATAACAACATTCTTTTATGAAATGAAAGCATTTTATATATATATAGAAAATTTAATTAAGATATAGAAAATATCTAATGATAATTATCCACTAATTTTAATAAATGTATAATTAAAAAAAGGATTTAGATAAATTTTAGGATGAATATATAATGGGAAGATATTATTGGGGAGACATTGAAGGAAAGTTTTGGTTTGCTGTTCAAAGTAGTGATGATATATCTAATTTAGTATCTACATCTTATAGAGAACCTTTTTATTGGGAAGGATGTACATGTCAAATTAATAACGAAGATGATATTTGGGAATATTGTAATGATGACTGTGAACAAGACTGTCATCATATTTTTTGTCACGACTGTTTCAAAGATAAGAAGGAACATATTGAATTAATAAATGATGAATGTGGTTATGATAGTGATGTTGATGATATTGATAAGCATATGTATAGAGAAGGAAATGAAATAGTATATGAAATAGAAACGAATTGTTTGGGTGAATTAAAAGATAATTTAAAGAATATAGAGGATAAACTTGGAAAGGAAATTGTAGAACAATATAAAAAGGTAGAAAATGATGAAAGAATTAAAGATCTAGGATCAGGTGTATATGATGGTATAAACGACATTATAAATAAATGGGAAAATGATGATGATAAAGAGAAGCTAGAACGATGTAAATTAATAGCTAGATATGGTTTAGGTTTACAAATAAAATATGTATTAGAAGTTGAAAATATGTCTTGTGGAATATGTTGTGAATTATAATATATAAATATATGTTAATGGTAAAAAAATTATTAGGTTTAATAATATTTATTATATTAACTATTGCTATTTATGGATATAACTCTGGTTCATGTAAATTAGAAAAAGAATATATATGTGATAAAAGTTTTTGTCTATTTAAAGAATTTAAGATATATTTAGAAAATAAAATTGGATTAGAAATAAATAGCTTGATAAGTAATAAAGATATTCAAAAAAGAGTAGAAATAACAACCTACCCTGAAACCATATTCAATTGTGCTTTGCCAAATAAGAAGGGAATAACAATATCAACGAATAATATAATAAAATATGCTCCTCAATTAATAAATTATTACGAAAATGAGCTATGTAAAAAAGTTTCGCAAGAAATAAATTTAAAATTATATCCAACTGATTTAAAATTTCCAACTAGTTGCGCACTATTAATTTATGAAAATGAGGGAGATTGGATAAATTGGCATTATGATTATAATTATTATAATGGTAGATTTTTCACAGTATTAATACCAATTACAAATAATATAACCTGCACAGAATTTCAATTTAAAGATAGTAATAATGATATAAAAAGTATAAATTTAATAAATAATAATTCTGTTTGTTTTGAAGGAAACTATTTATATCATAGAGCTTCAAAAATGTGTAAAAATGAAAAAAGAATAATATTGTCATGTCAATTTGTAACAGATAATAATATGAGTTTAATAAATAATATTCGTATAAAAATGAAAGATTTCGCTTACATAGGTAAATTATTTTAATGTGTCTTGTGGAATATGTTGTGAATTATAATAAATAAATATATAAAATGAGTTTTTTTGTATATTTATTAGAATCTACTAATCATAATACTTATATTGGAGCTACTGTAGATTTAGATCATAGATTAAGGCAGCATAATTGTGAAATTAAAGGAGGGGCCGTAGCAACAAGCAGAAAGGTCAAAAAAGGAGAGCTATGGAAACGGGTATGTCATATTGAAGGCTTTCCTACATGGAATGAAGCATTAAAATTTGAATGGGCATGGAAGTTTTATTCTAGAAAATTAAATCAAAAAATGTTTCCATTAGATAGAAGAAAGGAAGCATTGGATAATCTATTATCATTAGAAAGACCTACTAGCAAAGCATTGGCTTATGATGAATGGGAAAATCCTATTAAGGTTGTTTGGGAGAATATAGAAAATTAATTCGCACGACGAATGAAAAATGGAAAAATAAAACCCAATTAAAAAAATTGATTGTTTTTTTTGCCTTTAACTTAAGTAAATTAAAATTAAAATAGGAATATTAAATTGAAAATGTCAGGAATAGCAGAAGGAATCATTATATTAGGCATATTTATATGTGTTATGGCTAGAGAATGGATCAAATTAGCATATGAGGCTAATTAAATTATAAATAAAAATAAATAAAAAATAAATAAAAAATAAAAAGGTTTATTCCCCTTTTATTTTTTTTTAAATAAAATTGAACCTTCTATTAATGAGATAGAATATATTATAATATAACAGAGCGAATTACAGCAAATATGTCACAATATGAAACTACGATTGGGGGAGGAATTAGTGAAGAGGGTGTAATTGATAATTTATCTAGACTAGGAGTGGTAGATTATAAAGCAATCAATGAATTACTTCACAATAGTATAGATGCTAATAGACAAGGAATAGTGCCGCGGATCGCTATTAAACAAAGACAAAATGGAGAAATATCAATTATAGACAATGGAAATGGTATGAATTTGACTGATATTCTTAGAATGTTAGTGTTACAGCATCCCAATAGTATAAGTGACAGACCAACAACAGGTATTGCTGGTGCTGGATTTCAACTAGCTACAAGACATTTGTCAAAAGGTAGTGATGTTACAGTATCTACTAAAATGGAAAATGGTGAATTTATTGTATGGCTTGTACCATGGGAAGAAATTTTAAGAGATAAAGTATATACAAATAAGTGTACTAGAATTAATGCTACACGGGAAATGGAGGACACATTTAATGTTGATAGAGCTATTTCTTGTGATGGTAGTGAAATTAGTGGAACAACTATCACATTTAAACCTAATACAGAGTTATGGGATAGTATTCTAGCTATTATGTCCCCCGAGTTTAAAGATGAAAATATACACTTGAAGGATTTCGTAAAATACCCACAATTTTCAGTTGGATATTCGAATTTACACATGTCTTTGTTCGATGAACAAGATGGGAAAAGTTACACCTTATATGAAAAATATAACCCTACCGACTTATCACCTGAACTATGTTATAGTAAAGCGCGTGTAAGTATTATTTGTTATAAAAATGTCGTAAATGGTAGTATTGTATATTTAGCCGATTATTTAAATAATACTTACGAATGTAAAAAGAAGGGTCGTGGATATGAAGCGATTCCATCTGAGGTTCCAAAGAATAAATATGAGGATGATAGTAATTACAAATACATTCCTAATGAACTATTTGAATTTCGCACTTGCTTACAAAAAGATAGTAAATGGTTTGATATGGAAAGCAGTACTCATTTACCTGGAGGCGGAAAGCATTTATTTCCTATGCAAGAACAATGTGGTTTTGATAATAGTGATTCTACTATTTCACAATTAGGTAAAGTAACTATTATCAGGAACAATGTAAAAACAGGTGATACAGTTGCATCATCTCCAGCAGCAAGAGCTGGTCTTAAGTCTAGAATTTTGGCTTCAATTACATCATCAATTCATTACACTATTAAAGCATGTGAACCAGATAGTGTTATATTAGATGATATATTTGAAGTAAATGCTGTTAAATCTGATTCAGATCCAATTTTACCTGTAAATCTAAAGAGATTATTATCATTTGTTCAAGAGAAAGTAAGAGATGATATTTATAGTAAGTTAGAAAATGCTGTATCAATGAATACAGCTCTTCCAGAAGAAGAGGAATCTGATACAGATGTTGATTCGAATGTAGGTCATTGTGAAACAGATGACAATGATCACCAGAATTTAGAAGAAGAAGAAGAAGATGAAGAATCCACATATATGTATACCTCGGAAAATAGTAATTCGGGCGAGGAAGACGACGAATCATCAGTCAGTAACAATAGTGTATCTTCTGATACTTCAGCACAATCAGCTGCAAGACAAGAAATTGTAGCAACTATTCCTGAACCCATTCAAAGACAACTAGGAACCGCAAGACAAAATAGATATACCAAGACAGTGATTAATAATATTTTAAATACTACTTTGCCCGAATATATAAATACATTAACAAATGAAGAGAAACCTCGTTTTGAATCTGAATATTGTAAAGCTTTAATGAATATGGTATATGAGGTTAATCATCATGGCCAAGGTGTAGATGATGTATTCTATAGAATGGCGATTCAATGTGGAAGTAACTTTTGTAAGAATGAGTATATGAATATGATTACAAACAAGTTGGATAGTGATACAGTTGCCGGAGGATCAAAATTGAGAGATTTCATAGAATCGCATGTAAAGGTTGATTTTGAAGAGTAAAAAATAAAGAATATCTATAAATATCTATAAATTTTTTTTGCACGAACACAGTTTATATTAGATGGATTTAAATATATTTATCGATATATTATAAAATGTCGTTCGAGCTATATGACATAGTTGGTTGGATAAAATCTATAAATTTCATATTTGTGGTTATATCAAAGAGTACAACTGATAATGGATTGGATACAATGTACACTATCACCCCCGTCAAAAATTTTCAAGAATCAAAATGTGTTATTAAATCGTCATTAAATCGGCAAGTCCCACTGAAGGAATTATATGATATAACTGATGTTAATAGCAACTACTTCGATTGATAAGAATATTTATAATTTTAACTGATAAAAATGCACTAAAAAAAAGACACTATAGATATATTATTATATTTTAGAATAAAGAGAAAATGTTACTCTATATTAGATGGGTAATTGTTTAACTATTAATGGGATAAATATTCATTGTAAGCTATGCAATGAGAATATAAATACTAAGCAACAATTTCAATGTAATAAATGTAGTAGTAATTATCATATAAAATGTTTTACAAATTATGTTACAGATTTACATACATGTCCAAATTGTGGTAATGAAGTGACAAAAATAATAAAAAATCCGAGTATAACAAATAATATATAATTATTTTGCAATAAAAATTAATTATATATAACTTAAACGATTGTTGTGTTACAATTGCTTCCATTTTCATAACAGGGGACATTATGTATAGTCCATTTCTCAGGAATAGCGTATGCGCACGATTTTTCAATACCCAACTGATTGTCTCCTAATACCAGTCGCATAAATCCCATTTCACCCCAATAACTTCCCCAAGAATTTCGTATAATCCAATATTGTTTGTCAATAGTTTCATCATAACCCCATCCTACGATTGAAATTATATGATTTATTGTCTTTAATTTTCTGGGAACATCTAATACACCCCCAGTGTATTCCAATATTTGTTCAGCGTTAATACCACATGCAATAGGTCCATTTTTATATATTTCGTACATCATATCATCACTACCTTTTACTGAACCGAAACTAGATATTGTAGCATTTGGATAGGATTGTATTGGGTTACAGCTTCCTCCATGTGAAGTAAATGTATCACATGTCCTACATATATTTGTTGGAGTACATTGAAATTGTTCTTTATCACGGCATGCTTCTTCCCTAGAGTCGGAACTACATGCTTGATATACCATACAATCTTCATATGGAATAGATCCGTATTCATGAATTGCTTTATATGTGGCTAAATGGTCCCCTCCATTACAGCTTCCACCCATTTGACAATTTAATATAAATTGAATACTTAGATTGATGTCAGGGAATGCCGCATTTCGCATTATTTTGATTCTATCAGCTAATGAACTAACTGAACCATGAGCCCAACAAGATCCACAATATACGGGTATATGTTGATTTAGATTTTTTGTTAAATAATTAACGCCTTTGACATTCGACCATGTAAACGATTCTGGTAATTCAGTATCCATAGTATGTGTTACACGATATAGTTCAGTATCAAGCGTAGGTACATATTCAGTTAATCTAGAAGAAACACCAAATAATCCAGAAAGTAAAACAACAAATTGTAAAAACATTTTATATAGTGGGGATATAAAATAAAATAAAACACTACCCAAAAACGCCGAAAAGATCCTCGGAAATAGACGAATGAACATCGCCATTTTTGGATTTCGGGAAATAAGAGGATCGTTTTTATGTAGGCAACGCTTCACTACATAGATGATTCATAAAGTTTGGAATGCATGAATTAATGAAGGGTCATCAAGGTAATCGCCTTCATATCAAGGAAGAAAATATACTTAGAAAAATACTAAAAACATTTGATATATGTAGTAAAATTACTTTTTTTCAATTTTCTCATTTGTCATTTGACTTTTCAAAAAAACACACAATATTCTTGTGTTGATTTTTGATTTTTGGATTTAGAATTGAAAAAAAACGCAAAAAAGTGGTTTAGAGCATAATGCTCTCATTTTCATTTTAGAATATTTTAATTTGTGATTGTAAAAAAATATATATATTTGCGAAAGGATTTAGGCGATTTTTATGTAATCCTAATATAGAGTTACAATGGATTACATTTTGTCGCCAAAAATCGCCAAAAATTATTATTGCGAAACATGTGACTATGGATGTAGTAAAGAAAGTGATTACAATAAACACTTAATGACACGAAAACATAAAAAGAGTTACTGTGGAGTTACGGTGGATGACAATTTGTCGCCAAAAAACGCCGAATATGTATGTGAATGCGGCAATATCTACAAATACCGTCAAGGTTTATGGAAACACAAAAAGAAGTGCTCCATTGGTCAAGGAGAAACCGATACAAAAAATACAGACTTTGATATAGATAAAGAATTATTGATAAAGATGCTTTTGAAGAATCAAGATGTAATGGCGAAAATTGCAGAAGCGATGCCTCAATTGGGTAATAATTCACATAATACAAATACAACTACAAATACAAATAGCCATAATACAAATAACTTCAATATTCAGATGTTTTTAAACGACCATTGTAAGAATGCGATGAATCTAACAGACTTTATCCATTCACTTCCAATTACAAATGAAACATATGATAGTACAATAGATAATGGTTTAACAAAAACAATAACAAGTATGATGGTAAATGGGTTGAATGATTTAGATATATTACAGCGACCGATACATTGTACAGATACTAGTAGGAAAACACTATATGTAAAAGATTCTGATACATGGGAGAAAGATAATGAATTGCAAAAAATAGCAGAGGGGATAAGAGAATTATCATTAAAACAGAGAACAATGATAAAGAAATGGAAGGATGTGAATGAAGAATGGGCTACAGATGAGAATTTGCAATCAAGAATGACAAATTTAGTATTTAATTCAATGACGCAGATAGAAAGAGATGATAAAGAGGTAGGTAAAATAGTTCGTTCTATAAGCAAGAATGTATATTTGGACAATGAAACAAAAAAATGCTATGTTTAATTTTGACTGAGAATTAGGAACTAAAAAAAAAGCCCTATATGTTGTTGTTAGATAATGCAAATCGAACATGTTTTTCATGAGAAACAGGCTTGTGATATAATTTATCCTGCTTTTTCTTTTTTCGAAAAGAATTTTTCCCAGTATTTTTAATTGTTTCTTTTTCAAATCCTTGTGCGCGACAGTTTTTCATATTCTTTACAACATCTTCTATGATTTGTTCGTTACTTCTATTCAAGCATATACATTGTCCATCGACAATAATTAGCCTATAACCTTGGGGATTAGAGATGACCATTATAAGTATTCTTATTAAATTTGATAAATATTTAATTTAATAAAAACATTTCAATTTTAAATTGATTTTCTCTCTACAGTGTTGTATGAACAACTATATGTCAAATAAATTAGGGAGTTTTATCTAGAAAATTGTCTATAGTATTTGTTTGAGTATTGATGACGATGCTAGGTTCATTATTCATAGATGCATATTTTTTTTTGCAGCCTCTTTGATGGGCTGATAGAGATTTATTGCTAGTAGCTTCAAATTTATTACAAATACTACAAATGATTGTTTCATGTTCATTATTTAAGATGGAACCGCATTTGGATACTAGATATTTGGATAGTGATGGGAATTTAATGTCTTCGACTTCAGAAATGAGTTTTTTATGAAAATCCTTTGAAATATCAATTATGGATGATTTTCTCTCTATAAACTTAGAATATTCTTTATTAATATCATCTAATGTTTCTTTTGGAATAGAGATTTGGTCGGGGTCTTCTTCAATTTCTTCGATTTTGCATGATAGAGAGTCGATAATATCTGTAGCAATTTTAATAGTATGTGGGCAATAATCAACATTATGTACATATACAAGAATATGCGGTCCTTTGATGTCGATTTGAAAGTTTTGTTTAGATGTAATACCACTATGTTGTGATAAGAAGACGCCATGACATTTTTGTTCTTCAATGTCCCGAATAAATTTCTTAACTTCATCAATGGTGACATTTCGATCATAATTTTTAGTTTCGATAAGAATAGTAGGTAGATTAGAACGATTGACACGGAAGTCACATGCTGCTTTTTGTCCAGTAGTGTTAAGGACTTCTCCTGTAGGGAATAGTTGATTTAAAACGGTTTCGAGTTGATTTTCGCCGAATTGTCCTTTAAAGCTAGAGTTTTTGTATTTACCGAGAAATTCAGATAGTTCATTCATAATTTTATCTTGAGCAGAAGCTTGAGAATCATTTTTGAGAGAAATAACATTTTTATTAATTCTCTCTTCACTTGCATTAATGAATGAGAATAATGGTTGTAAAAGGTTATTAGATTTGGTTTCAAAGATGGTAAGAAAATTATCAAGAGATTCTTCACGATTAACTGAATGTAGAAGTTTTGTAGTATCTTCAGACATAGCTTTTTGGAATGTAGAGATAGATTCGCTTAGTTGTTTATAATATTGTTCATTAGATTTTGGTACGACATCATTCATTAAGAGAGTAGTTTTATCAACAAGTTGAGAAGTATTTTGTTGAAGTAAAAGAGATAGTTTATCACTATTCTGAGAGAAATTATTAGAAATAATAGATTTAATATCTTCAATATATTCTCTCTTTGATTCTTGGAATTTAATATAAATAGCGTTTGAAATATCAGAGTTGAGTTTGGAAACAGAAGTATTTAATGTATTGACTTGTGATTTAAGGTCACCAACACTAGATAGAATTTGAGAGTTAATAGTAGAGTTCATAGCAGAATTCATATCTCCAAGCAATTTTTCAAATAATTCAACAAAAATGAGATTAACAGCTTCAAAATTGATAGAAGGGTTTTGAGAATAGAAATCTAAAATGCGTTTATTTTTGACTAATAGTTGTTCCATATAATTAATAATGATTTTCTCTCTTTAAGTTATATTTAATGCATTTAATATTGTAGTAATATTAGTACTGTACTAAGTTATACTAATAATGTATTATTACAGTTGTAAATACAAATTTTAAAAAAATTAATGTTGTATTAATATTAATACAATTGTAAATTCATTAAATGAGAGAAAAAGAAGAAAAAAGAAGAAAAAAAGAAGAAGAAAAAAAGAAGAAGAAAAAAAGAAAAAGAAAAAAAGAAGAGAAAGAAAAAGAAAAAGAAAAAGAAAAAGAAAAAGAAAAAGAAAAAGAAAAAGAAAAAGAAAAAGAAAAAGAAAAAGAAAAAGAAGAAGAAAAAGAAAAAGAAAAAGAAAAAGAAAAAGAAGAAGAAAAAGAAGAAGAAAAAAAGAAAAAGTATTGCAAAAAAAATAAAATATATTAAGGTAATAAAGAAAAAAGGAAAAAACAAATAATATTACGATAAATGGTAAGAAAAGTTTAGACTAGTTATGGTGACAAAAAATAAAAAAGTTGGTAAAAATTTGTGACCATAATAGGTAAGAGAATAAAAAGTTAATATATGAAAAATTATGACCTTAAAATCTTCTAAATAAAAAGAT
>Ga0181553_10000409_pt1 | contig 37076 bp, 43 predicted proteins | sample 011ome_17_FD_133753 | JGI IMG/M metagenome (GOLD analysis project Ga0181553, IMG submission 133753) | Coastal salt marsh microbial communities from the Groves Creek Marsh, Skidaway Island, Georgia - 011502XT metaG (megahit assembly) | ecosystem: Environmental > Aquatic > Marine > Intertidal...
CAGTAATATTTCCCAACTCAACACCGTGGCATGCTGACGTGACCGCCCCACATTTTGTATGCCCCATAACCAAAACCAATTTTGATCCAGCTACTTTACATCCATATTCGGTCGAACCGAGTACATCTTCATTAATCACATTACCCGCAACTCTTACGCTAAACAAATCTCCAATTCCCATATCAAAAACATGCTCAACTGGAACACGAGAATCAATACAGCTAATCACTACACCGAAAGGAAATTGACCTCCGCATGTTTTATTTACCTGATCTAATAAATCACGATCTGCTTTTTTTGCTAATTGGAAACGTTGGTTTCCTTCTTCTAATAATACGATAGCTTGGTCCGGAGAGACGGCAGCTTGTCTTTCTTTGTTAAACGTCTCCATTTGTGTTACCTTTTAGTTTCTGTTTAGTTAATTCATCAAACCCCACAAATTCCAGCTCGATATTTCGCGATTTTGCGTTATGTATAAAATCTTGCAAAATATCATAAATATCATAGTCCATGTGTTCATTCTTACTTCCGTCAATAATCAAGTGACTTCCATCTGGTATTTCATTCAATTTGTGATGTAAGTGGCCCTTATTAAAGAATGAAACTACTTCGCCAAACTGAATGATTGTCCGACGTCGATTATCTTCTTCCTCTTCTTCTTTAAATTCAGAATAAAGCGCATTTTCATAACTTCTTCTGATAATGAAGAAAATCGAAACGGCAAGCCCAATAATAATGCCCCAAAGGAGATTAGTAAAAATGATAAATCCAATGGTAATTACAAAAGGCAAAAACTGACTTATGCCATTATCATACATCTGTTTGAACAACTTTACACTTGAAAGTTTGTAACCTACTAATAACAAAATAGCGGCCAAGCAAGCCAGAGGAATTAAGTTTAGCAACCAAGGCAATAACAACACAAATACAGCCAAAAATACACCGTGTAAAATGGCGGACATCTTCGTTTTACCGCCACTATTGATATTGGCCGAACTTCTTACAATTACCTGCGTGATCGGTAACCCTCCAAGCAATGAAGAAACAACATTACCAGTACCCTGCGCTAATAACTCTCTATTGGTTGGAGTCGTTCTTTTCTGAGGGTCTAATTTGTCCGTTGCCTCTACACATAAAAGCGTTTCTAAACTGGCGACTACTGCCATTGTAAAACCAATCATATAGATGCGTGGATTTGATAAGATGGTCCAATCAGGAAAGGTTAACAATCCCCAAAAGGGAAGTGAAGTGTCAGCTGCCTTTATATTGACTAAATGATTATTCTGAACCACTTGTTCTTTAAGCAAACTTGACTCATTTACTAAGGTTAATTCCGGAAAAACACTCTTAAATAATTCGTTTAGTGCAATTGCAGCTATCACGGCGATAAGCGGACCAGGAATAAGATTTAATAGCTTATTTTTCTTAATTGCTTTAGACTGAAAAAGCAAAAGGATACCCAGTGCAATTGCAGTAATGATAATGGCGCCCACTGTTGGATTTTGCAAAGCATACCAAATTTCACTAAATGTATTGTGTCCATCTGTTTGGTAAAAAGCCCAATCCCCTTCAGGGTTTTTGTCATAACCTAATGCGTGCGGAATTTGTTTCAAGATAAGAGTAATACCAATACCTGCTAACATCCCTTTAATTACAGCAGAAGGAAAATAATAACCTATAATTCCGGCTTTTAATAAGCCAAGGATAATTTGAATAATTCCTGCAATAACTCCGGCAACCAAGAACGCTTTGAATCCGATCATCATGTCAAATTCGCCGTCAATGGTCCCTAACTCTTTTATGCCCTCTGCTACGATAACAGCTAGTCCCGCAGCTGGACCTGACACTCCAAGAGGAGAGCCACTCAAAGCTCCTACAACAAGACCTCCGATGATTCCGGCAATAATTCCTGAAAACATCGGGGCTCCAGAAGCCAATGCGATGCCCAAACAAAGCGGAAGTGCTACTAGAAACACTACCAATCCTGAAGGGATATCATATTTTAAATTCTTAAACATTATCTTTTCTTTTTATGGTGATCGGATTTCGATCAAATGATTGGTTGACTAAATGCAAGTTGGTCGCCTGCAAAACTGACGTATAATTCAGTAATTAAACAATCGCTTCTGGAGGAGGGTACGGCACTTCAAATGAGTGGTCGGATCGATTGAAAGCTAAAAGCATATTTTTTCGATGATGACTTTCACCGAAAACGTGTTTAGTTTCGTTTGTCTGATGGACATAAATGTTAAAAACATCATCAACATCATCCACCCCTTCTTCTTCTCCGTTATCAGCATTAGGGCAATCCTCTACCAGCTCGACCTCACTATCTAATTCTAAAAGGATAGTTTGCTCAAGACAAGTAAACGTAAACAAGTACAATACCATAATGATAATGATTCTTTGCAATACGCTATGTAAGGATTTTATCTCTATCTCATATTGCATCAATAACTTTCATTACTAAATTGGTGTAAAACTCTTGCACTTGATCTGTGCATTCTGCCTGATCGGTAATCGTCGGTAAATGCTCAACAAAAAACGCTTGTTGATGCGCACCTTCCATTACCGTGGAAACCAGCATATTTGGGTACTTGAAATCGGGATTTACCTCAAGGATAATATCCGATACTCGCTGTACGATTCGTTTATAAACCGCAAAGTAACCCAGCTGATTTTCCGCGTCAATTTTTTTTGTGTGGAAAACCTTGGTAGATTCCGCAACGACAATCTTATTCAGAATGACCTCGTTCACATGTTCAAAAGAATAATCCATGTGAATTGGTTCGGTCAAGATTTGAATAGCAACATTCAGTTTTTCATGAGATGATTGCTGATTGACGGTTCCGAAGACCAATTTGTATTCAACCCAGCTCCAATACCAGCAAATCAAATAAACGAGGAGTTGATGTTTACTTTCAAAATAGCGGTAGACAGAGCTTTCAGGGGAACCAATAGCTTGACCTAATTTTTTGAATGTAAACGCTTCAAACCCTAACTCTTCTATCAACTCGATACTTTTTGAAATGATCTTTTTACCCAGGTCAGTGGATTCTGGATCTTTTACAAAAAGTCCATCATTGATAATGATTTGGATTGGTAATTGATGCATCTAATAGACAATAACACTACAAATATAATAGTATTACTATCATAAGCAATAGTAAATACCACTTTTAACAATATTTATACACGGCAAAGAAGCATCTACTCCTTGCATCAGAGCTAGGAGTAGATGCTTAATTAATCAATTCAATGATTTATTTGTTTTGGGAATTTAATCTTTTATACTCCTCGACTTCCGCCTTTTCCCTCGCCAAGTGTTCGTCATAAAGACGCATGATTGAATAGAACATATCTTGATCCGTTGCAAGAGGTCTAAAACCGATCTTTTCTTTACACAACCTGATCAGCTCAATATGATATTCATTTTCTGGATTGTATCGAATTTCGCTGTGCGGATCCTCATCCGCCTCTCTTTCGTATCCGATTTTCTTTAACAAGTCTCCGTGGACTCTCACAAAAAGCTGTTCAACAGCTTTTAATAGCGTTTCTCGCGCACTTCTTTTCATAAGTTTTGGTTTTTGTGTGTTCGGTCAGCTTCTTCTAGTTCTTCGAAACTAACCTGTGGGACGCTGTAGTTAAATAACTTTTCAAAGCGAATTTCAAAAAAATTCGCGATAATAGCAAGCTTGTCGGCCGGAATCGTTGCTTTGTCTTCTTTACGGATATACTTCCACTTCCGAAATGTTTCTCTACTAATACCCAGAACCTGCCCATTGTGCAAAAAGCTGATATTATTGCGCCATCCCAACCATTTGTATTTGAATGTAAAAGTTGTGTATACTAATGCCCCCCATGCTCCTGAACCAGGCTGCAAATCAAGATTCGGAGTGCCATTATCATAAGATAATTGGGTTTCGCCAAGAGGAGCTCGTAGTCCTTCGCCAACAATCCAACGCTTTGTGAACACTTGTTTGGAACATGCCGTCAAATGCAACTTAAACGGCTTCGAGCAATTATTAACCCGAAATACTTTTAATTTAGGTGCAACTTGGTATTTTTAAAACAACCCATCCTTTTTGCACGTTTAAGCGTTATAGTAATAAGTACATAGCGCATTGATGACTACATAGCACTTAATAATATGAAAATACAAGAAAAAATAAAGTATACATCCTTATTCTTTGCCGTTATTGGCTTGATTGCTGCAATAACTGGTTGTAAGAAAAATGGTGAAAAAATAGACTCCGATTTGCGCGTCGAATTTCAACTACAAGATGATGGTGAAAATTATAATCTTGAAGAAGTTTTCAGAATCAGTGGTTCAACGGACATTTTTGTAGACAAATTTCAGTTTTACGTATCTGATTTTGCCATGACCAACTCGGATGGTGAAACAAGGGATATCAAAGAAATTTCACTTTTCTCATTTGAATCGAACGGAAAAGCAACGCTCGATTTTGAAATGCCAAAAGGTATCTATGAAAATATCTCGTTTGGAGTTGGGGTAAAGAAAACGTTAAACGAAGGAGACCCAGCAAATTATAATGAAGAAGGCCACCCGCTTAACACGATAGAGAATAACTATTGGGGTTGGGCGACGATGTATCGTTTCATCACAATTGAAGGTCGCTACGACAGTGATCTAGACGGAACATTTGAAGGCACATTTGCCTATCATACTGGACTTGAAGACAGTTATCGTAATTTCTCTTTAGATCATGAAATGCGCGTCAAAAAGAATGATGAAAATATCTTAGCTTTTAAGATTGATGTTGAACAAATCCTTGGAGCAGCGGGGAATGCGTTGGATGTAGCAGCCGAACCATATTATCATGGAGGAATGGAAAATTTTCACTTATCCGAAAAAATCAGCGACAATTTCCTCAATGCAATTGTTATTTCTGAATGAGGCCATGGGTTTCATTAAACATGTTTCTTTTTCGATTACCGCTATTTTGCTGACCAACTGCGTTGGGGTGGTTGAAGAAACTGATCCTATTACATCACCTTATGAGGTTGAAGTCCCTAGTCACTTCCCTCCGATTCCTGTTTCGAATGACAATCCTCTTTCCGAAGAAAAGATAGCACTTGGTAAACGCCTTTTTTTTGATCCGATCTTGTCTTTAGATTCGAGTGTTAGCTGTGCAAGTTGTCATTTTACAAGCCATGCATTTTCGGATACTATTACTTTGAGTAGAGGTATTGGTGATAGCATCGGCGATAGAAATGCTCCTTCTTTAATGAATGTCGCTTATGCAACCAGTTTATTTAGAGATGGGGGGGCGCCTAGTCTTGAAATGCAACTATATACGCCAATTGAAGACGAAAAAGAAATGCATTTAGATATTGACCAAGCTGTTATCAGACTGCTAAACAACACTTCTTATGTCAGGGACTTTCAAAATGTTTTTGACACGCTTCCTACGCTGTTTGGTTTAACGCGTTCGATTGCCGCTTATGAAAGAACTTTAATCAGTGGCAATAGCACCTATGATCATTTTTTGAAAACAGGCGATAGCTCTATTTTTAATCCACAAGAAAAGCTCGGACTTCAGTTGTTTATGAGTGATGAATTACAATGCTATGCTTGTCATAGCGGGTTTTACATGTCTGACAATAGTTATAGAAATAACGGTCTGTACGCCACCTATGATGACTTAGGTCGGGCCAACCTTAGTCTGGACACATCGGATATCGGCAAGTTCAAGGTACCCTCTTTACGGAATATTTCAATCACCGGACCATACATGCATAATGGCAGTGTCCTTTCTTTAGGAGCCATTATTGATCATTATGCTGAGGGAGGAAAAAACAACGCCAACCAAGATGACTTGATCAATGGGTTTCAAATCACGGAAGAGGAGAAAGAGGCTTTGATTCAGTTTTTAGAAACGTTAACTGACTCGGCTTACTTATCAGTAGCGCTATAGAAAAACTGAGAATTCATCTGCTAAGGTTGACAGGCGAAGATCCTCAATCATATCGATATCATTACGCGTATCCATCAATTCATACTTATGATCTTTCGCATCGATCTCAGCCAAGGTTAATTCCAATAATTTTGAAGTACTCCAAGGTTTATTCTGAAAAACATAAGCCCCTTTAACCCCATTCAACCCAATCAAATAATACCCCCCGTCAGCTGCTGGACCAAAAACAAAATCGTTTTTATTTAATTTCTCCTTAGCAACTTGGAGCGTCTCTTTATCCATTTGATCCAAATCAGCACCAATACCTATGATCGATTGATAACCATCATCAAATCCTTTTTGAAAAGCATTCCACATTCGGTCTCCGAGCGAATCTCCGAATTGAACGTATTTATCAACATGACCTACCCAAGATGTTTCATCTAATTCATGCGAGTAATACACACGCAGATCAACCCCTTCTATATCTGTAGTAGCCTCTTCTGTTATGGTAAGTAGTCGCTTATAGACCAATAAGGCATTGGAAGCCCCTATGTCTTTGGCCAATCGCGTTTTGACTTCACCTAAAAGCTTATTTTTTGCAAAAACAATGACGAGGGTCTGATTCATTTAATAACGGGGTTTACCATCATGGAGCCATTCGCCCCATTTTTTTGAATATACATGGACATCGTCTGTCTTTTTACCATTATGATATACAGGGTAGCCTTGGTTCTTCCAATAAATGATTCCACCGTATAAATTGTAGACATTAGAAAACCCGTTTTTTAATAATTTCTCTCCTACCGTTTCACTTCGAGCACCAATAGTACAATAGACCACTAACAGGTCATCTTTATCAACCGTTTCAACCTTTGAAGATGAAAAGAAAAGAAACCCAACATGAGTCGCTCCTTTAAGCGCAGAAACCTTGTACTCTCGACTTTCCCGGGTATCCAACAAATGAATCGTTTCACCGTTTAGCATGCGTTTATACAAGTCTTCAGGCTGCATTAACGGCACCGTTCCTCTATAATGCGACTGCAACATCTCGTCATAGGTCGTGTCATTCTGAGCATAACCTAATTGTATAAAAAACGTGAGTACAAGAATTGCGAAAAATCTCAGCTTCATCAGATGTTTGTTTATTATGTGAGCGCCCCTTGACAACTTGATCCTTCGCCCGCCGTGCATCCAAAGCAGTGTTGATTGAGGACAATATCTCGATCTGCAAGGTCAGCCGCATCAAAATCCATGATGTTACGTGATTTTTTTGCACTAATCGGTAATTTTAATATTTGATTAAAATCACAATCAAAAAGATTTCCATTCCAGTCTAAGGATAATGTATTGGTGCACATTACCTCACTGGCTGCTGCGGGATTAAAACTATTGGCTAACAATTCGATGTATTCTTGCGTTTTACCTTCATTTTCAAGATACTCTAAAAAACGACTAACCGGTAAATTCGTGATTGTATATAAATTGTGAAAATCGATTTCAAATCGCTCACCTAATTCACGTTTATAATCCGCTTCTAAGGCTGCTTGATTAGGCGCAACCGAAGCACCACCTGGGTTATAAACCAAATGCAATTTCAGATCATCTTGACGCCCATAACCCAAATCATTTAACTTTTTAAGCGCTAAAATGGACTTATTAAAGGTTCCATCTCCTCTTTGCGCATCGGTATTTTCCTCCGTATAACAAGGCAATGAAGAAACAATGGTCACTTTATGCTTTGCTAAAAATTCAGGGAAAGTTTTGAATTTACCTTCTACCAGAATAGTTAGATTACTTCTCACAATGGTCTCAACATCTCTTTTTGCCAACTCCTCAATCAACCATTGAAAATCAGGATTCATTTCTGGCGCCCCACCTGTCAAATCAACTGTATGAATCGAAGGAGTATTGTCAATCACGTCCAAGCATTTTTGCAGAATTGATTTTGGTGTAATCTCTTTTCTTCGTGGAGAGGCATCTACGTGACAATGATTGCACTCCATATTACACATGTAACCTACATTAATTTGCAGAATCTCCAGCTCTTTAGGTCTGAGCGGTAAGCTATTGCATGATTTCATCTTATCAACAAATGAAGGACCCGCTTTCGCTGACGCGTTCAATAGTTGAATTTGATCGTTGGTAGATAATCGTTTATTAATAATTGTACTACTCATTTAATGACCAGTTATAAGGTAAATATTCAATCTTGGCATTCGCGTTAATTTGAACGTCAGAATACTTATTGAGAAAATCTATTAGTGTTTGTCCCGTTTTTACAAAATCCTCTGCGTACCATTCAAAAAGTTTAGAAACTTTTACTTTTTTAGCCGTGATGATATTGTGCTTTTCATTATTGATGTATTCTTTCGTTAGCTTTGTCATTCGTGAACTCACATTATCAGTGGTATACGCATGGTTCCAAAGTCGCGGACAAGAATATGAAGCACAATTGATAGCAAAATGTATTCGCGCATCTCCCATGCGTCTGAGCAAATCATTTTCAACCTGCTGCAGTGTGTAGGCTTTTCCACCAAGTTTAACCAATCGTGTATTCCATATGTCCTTACCTGAAAAAGAAATATCTTTAACTGATTTTACTGGATATTTTACTAAAACAAATTTCAAGGTATACGCGTTGTAGGCATTGATATAGTAAGCCTTACATTCATTTTTTGTCCAATCACTTGCAGGAGCAATATTCAAAAGTTGAACGAGGTACTTATCCAACGTATCCACTTTCCGTTTCATTCCTCCGTAGTCCACTTTTCCAGTTGAACTCACGTATTCGTTTAATAAACGATCAAAAATGGAATGATCAGGGCGGTCACTAGACCAAGAAATTCCGGCAATAAATAAGGCTGCAAATAGCATTAAACTTTTCATAATTGCATTGTGTTAATTTGTATGGTCGTTTGTGGTATATATTCCTTACATACCATGAAATATTTTTTCTGATAGCAAGATAACAATAATCAGTCCAACTCACAAAAAGAACCATTCACCCAAAACTTAAAACGAATCAAAACGTGAAAAATCCATAAGGCGTGATGCAAGCATGAAGTTTAACATCCTCTGGTCTAACATCTTCGATATGAGGAATGGGGTCAAAATAATTTAAGCCAATAAACTGGCAATCATCGCGACATTCACTTAAAAACGCATCATAAAATCCTTTCCCATAACCTACACGATAACCGCTTTGATCAATTGCTAAAAGTGGCACTAATACGACGTCTAATTCCTTAACGTCAACCTCTTCTCCAAAAGTTGGTTCAGGAATACCCCAAGCGTTTATTTCCAATTGATCGGGCGAGGTATACTTGATGTGCTTTAAGTTGTTTTCTCCTTGAATCACTGGCACACAGAATTCCGCATCAATTTTGTCGATCAGGTTAAACGTGTTGATTTCATTGAATCGTTCAATAGGTAAAAAAATACTAATCTTTTTATCCTTCAAATCTAATTCAGCAATAGCTTTATTCACTATCACTATAGAATGACTTTCTAAAACAGTCTTAGACAATGCTGCTCGTTTGTTTTTAAAAAGTGTTCGAATTTCTTTTTTCAACATATTAAATCGTACTTTTTAGAATGCAGTGGTTCCATTAATTGTTCCGTCGCATTCTTCATTTCTGCAAGTTCTTCATCCCCTGCATTGTGCTTTCTCAAAACACCCAATGCTAATGCCAACCCAAAAATCAATAATGCTAACGATATGGCTAAATTAAGAGCATTTATCTTAATCTTTTTTAAGAATAATTTACCTGTAATGGCTCCCAACAAGGCCGCTTCTAAAGCCAAAGCAATCCAAAGCCACTCTGTCGATTGAAAATTATAATTATTACCCCAAGCATAAATACTTGTTCGAACGACATCGACAATGAGCGCGACAACGATTCCGGTTGCAATAAAAACTTCTTTTTTGAGGTTATATTTAATCAAAAAGGCTGTTCTTAAAGCTCCTTGATGGCCTGAAAGTCCACCAAAAAAACCACTGATCAACCCCCCAACCCACAAGCGTTGTTTAGAAAATGCCAATGACCATTTCGGTATCAATTCAATCAAGGCAAACCCAATCAAAATCAATCCAAAGATCAAATTAAACAGTGTCATTTCCGCTTCAAGACCGAATAGCGAATAGGTTAATAAATGTTCATCGTTAAAACGTGTCATCAAAAAAGCTCCGATAAAAGCAGCAGGTATAGCAGCAAACCCAAACGGGATAACAATTTTCCAATCGACACTTCTTTTCATGAGGAGAAACTTAAAAATATTATTCAAAAAGTGAACGATTGCTGTAGCAGCAATAGCTAATGCCATATCATTAAATAACAAATAGAATATGGGCGTAAGCAAGGTCCCTAAACCGAATCCACAAAAGAAAGTAAGCCAACTCGCCCCAAATGATACAATGAGGAGTATCAATAAATCTACTGACATTTTTAAACCGTTTTTATCATACCTTGGTAAAGGTCTATGATTTTAAACAAAAATCAAATGATTGCGCGTATTATTCTTATTTTCGAGATCCATCAAATAAATTAAAAAATGAGCAATAACGAGTTTGAAGACATTGACATAATTGATACAAAAACAAGTACATTACCCAACGCAACGGCAGTTCTTGTTCTAGGAATACTATCTATAGTGACTTGTTTTATTTACGGAATTCCTGGCTTGGTTATGGGCATCATAGCGCTTTATCTGCATAAAACGGATCGTGAATTATACCAAACAGATCCAAGTCGCTATGCACAGTCGAATCAAACCTCTAATGCTGGAAAGATTTGTGCTATCATTGGATTATGTTTATAGGCCTTATTTATGCTGTATTTGATTATCGTTTTAAGTGTTGCATTGAGCAATCTATTTATTTTTAGATAAATAAACGCTTAATGGTTACTTGTCATTGGAAAAGTACGTTTGGCGTCTCCTGCCCAGGTTGTGGGTTTCAACGATCTATAGATCTGCTATTTCAAGGAGAGTTTTGGGAAAGCTTTCTCAGGTTTCCTGCTACCCTACCGCTGTTAATCACTGCGCTATTAACCATTATACACTTAATCTACAAATTAAGACGAGGACCACGTATGATCGTGTTTAGTTTTGCAATTTCAGCAGGATTGATGGCTTTTAATTTTATAAAAAACATAATTGAAAGCACCCTCTAAAAAATGGAATCAAGCATTACATTCCGGGAATAATTCCCTTGGCTGATTGCGCCATTTCCATTTCTTTTGTGCGATAAGATTGCTCGAGTGCTCGGTTAGCCGCTATGATGATTAACTGCGTTAAGGCTTCCCCTTCAACGCCATCTTTAACGGTAATATCCGTAATGACACCATTGCCATTCACTTCGACTCGCACATCTCCATCTCTGGCCTCACCAATTAGCTTGATATGATTTAACCGTTCTTTCGCTTCTTCAGCCTTTTCCTGCATGGCTTGCAGTTTTTTCATCATTCCGTTTCCAAACATCTCCTTATATTTTCGTTAATTATTCATCACAAAAATAAAGAAGTTTCATTGATCAAATACTATCTTTGATACGAAAAAAAAAACATCATATGTCAAAAGCAATCATTGAGCAAGCTTGGGAAGATCGAAGCCTATTAGAAAAGACTGAAACGAGAGAAGCAATAGAAGCTGTTATCGCGTCATTAGATGCTGGGAAATTGCGTGTAGCAGAGCCACTTGGTAATGGCGATTGGCAAGTGAACGAATGGGTAAAGAAAGCGGTAGTGATGTATTTCCCTATTCGAAAAATGGAGACAATCGAGGTTGGACCATTTGAATTCCATGATAAAATGGCTTTAAAAACTGGATACGCTGAAAAGGGTATTCGTGTTGTTCCTCATGCTATTGCGCGATATGGTGCTTATATTTCATCAGGTGTGATTATGATGCCTTCATATGTGAATATCGGTGCATATGTTGATGCTGGAACGATGGTTGATACGTGGGCAACGGTAGGTTCTTGTGCTCAAATCGGAAAGAATGTTCACTTGAGTGGCGGTGTAGGTATTGGCGGTGTACTAGAACCTTTGCAAGCTGCCCCAGTTATTATTGAAGACAATGCTTTTATCGGCTCCAGATGTATTGTTGTTGAAGGTGTTCGTGTTGGTAAAGAGGCCGTACTTGGTGCCAATGTTGTTCTTACTATGTCAACAAAAATCATTGACGTGACAGGTGATGAACCGGTCGAAACTAAAGGTTATGTACCTGAAAGGAGTGTTGTTATTCCTGGATCGTATACTAAATCATTTCCGGCAGGCGAATATCAAGTACCTTGTGCTTTGATAATTGGTAAGCGAAAAGAAAGTACGGATAAGAAAACTTCTCTGAATGATGCTTTGAGAGAGAATGATGTTGCGGTCTAATACTTAGGCTACAACCTCATCTTTTAAACACTGTTCATCTGGTCGCGCACCACAGAAGCTGCATGATTCACCTTCTTCATTAAACATCGGGTTATTACTTGCACAAGTTCCCTCGAATTTACCCCCTTTTTTGCCCCAAATTTTGATGGCAATTCCAGCGAATCCTAATCCCAATAACCCAACTGCTATAAGTGCTAATTTCATCCCTTTGTTTTTTTTACAAATTTAAGGAGGATTTAGTTTAAACACAAGTGCGTTTGATCACATAAGAATTTAGTGCATAAAAAAACGCTTTAAAGCCTAAAAGGCTTAAAAGCGTTTTTCAATTGTATTCGTCTTTTTAGACTAGTTCGGCATATTTTTCATTTGAACGCCAAAACCAATAATGAAACCTATTCCCGCCAATCCAGTTAGTGCTGACAAAGTAGGGTTTGCCTGATTCCCAAGAGAAATCAAAAACAATAGGGACCAAAGTCCATTTGCAATGGCATACATAATAAACATGCCCTTTTTGCCTTTCATCATCTTTGCTGCTGCAACTAAGGTCAATACATTTAACCCGATAAAAAAGAGTAGCACGCCCGCAACAAGTCCCACTGCTGAACCAAAGGCCTGTCCTAAGACGCCGCCCATTGCAGACGACATAGTCATAATATAAATTCCGCCAATTAGCATAATGAGTATCCAAAAGCTAGACCCAATTATACTCAGAATTCCAAGTGTTTTTACTGCTTGAGGAACCTGATTCGGCTGCCCTCCAGCACCGTCAATAATGTCAATATCTTCCATAATAATATAGGTTTTAGTTAGTTAGTTTTACAATATATATATTTCAAAAAAAAACCTTCTCAAATCTGAGAAGGTTTTTTTATTTTTCTTTCAAAACTCTTATTTCAAATGCTTAGCATTCAACCAATACATGATTAAAAAAGCAATTGGAAATACTGCCATTAAGATTGCCATTGAACCAATTAACCCAGCAATTTGAGAAGGTAAAATAGCGTAGATTAAGATGAAAGGAAGGATGATAGCACCAACTTCACATACTGTATAAATCATCAAACCACTTTTCTTAAGGTTCCACATTTCCCATGCAGCATAAGCTGTACCAACATTTAATAATGCGATAACAATATTATACCATCCTGGGTTATAACTAGACCCCTCAGCTAATAAACCTAATAGTCCTAAACCAGAACCAATCCAAGTTAAAATACAAAGCACCGTTAAAAAAGTTGGTCTTTGTCCTTGTCCTTCCGCTGCCTGATCAATAATTTCTTCTGACATAATAATAGATTTTGGAGTTGTTAAAATTTGTTAATACTCAAAAGTAGCATTAAATTTCAAAATTCAAAATTTTGACCTGCTTATTTTAATGCATGTATTTGTAATTCACACCGTACATGATAATAAATGCAATTGAGAAAACTGACCCCAGAACAATCATCATCCCCATCATACCAAAACCAATAACAGCTAATGGCACGGCCACTCCAATAACGCATGCAGCGGTATAAATATAAAACCCATTCTTCTGCAATTTACGCATCATAAACGCTCCAATTAGACAACCGATTGCAACCAGAAGCGCTGTACCCTGAATCAAATAAATATTCTCATACATCACCTTCATGGATTCAAGCATATCTGCACCCATAAAAGGATTATTGTCCATAGCCCCTAATCCCTCGAGCATTTGAATGGATTCCTTTTGCTGTTCAATTGTCGCGAAATTGTATATGGAACCGATCACACCGAAACCGCTGCCTATAAAAGTTAAAATCGTAAGGACATTTAAAAACATTGGTAATTCATTTTTAGACAACCTTACATCTCCTTCTAATATTTCATCTGATATTTCTGTCATTTTGATTTAGTTTAAAATAAAAAACGCCGTTTTCACGGCGTTTTCTCAATATTTCTAATAATAAATTAATTGTCTTTCATCTCGTTAAATTCATCCTTTATGCTATCTTTAGAAGGTATAGAGATCTCTCCGCTATCCTTAATAACAAAAGGAACAGCCAATACAGCCAAGCTTGCAATCAAAGCGAGATATGCTCCCATTCCTAAACTTCCAACACCTGCACCACCGCCGGATATAACAATCAATAGCATTAACAAGAAGCTAACGCCTCCTGCAATAGCGACAAACTTCACAAAATTGGCTTCTATCGGACGATTTCTGTCTTCTCCCATAAAGGATAAAATTCCAGCTCCAACACAAAGAAGAAACACTAAAATACCTTGCCATGTACCTATTCCATTGACAGATGTAGAAAATCCGAATATTGAAACTGTAACCCATGGTAAAAAAGTAGAAATCACTCCTACTCCAGCTGCGATCATCACCGCCAAACGTTGCTTATGCATAATATAGATTTTGGTTTAATTATTAAAACTAACCCAAAAGTAAAATTATTTACGAAAAGTCTGGTAGTCTACCCTCAAAATATTTTTATACCTAAAGTTGAATCATTTGACCGACCCCCTGTCCGTCTCTTTTAAAATTTTTGGGGACGCCAATATGAAATATATCTCCGGTACCATCAATGATCGCATAGGTATAAATATCATCGAGGTTAATGAACATATCGGCTGTAGAGTTTTGATAAAGGAAGATATAAGTAGCCGAAAAATTGACCGCATTACCAGATCCATTATTTTGAATTTTCAATTCAGCATCCTTCGTTTTTCCTGAAAGCGTAAAATCTCCTGCACCATATGAAACAACAAGGGTTAATTTATTTTTAACATCTGTATGAATTTTCAAACTCCCTCCACCGTTTCGAATTTCTATATCCAAATTATAGGCTTTAATGGTGTTTTCAAATACAACAGAATCCGTTGGCTCAGCGTAAATTCGATCATAAAAAGGATAATGTATTTCCACCTCAACAATGTCCTCAAAATCTCTTAGAAAACGACAGCGGTTATTGTTGCTCGCATAAAGCACTTGATCTCGAACATCGATTTCAACTTGCTGAATTAAATTATTTCCACCCTTAATGATAACCTTTCTCTGATCATCCTGGTAAAAGCGATACTTGATGTTTTTATTTAAATGAAAAGCACGGATCGAATCAAGCGCAAGTTCTATCTCAGCATAATCACCCTCTTTTTTAAAACAAGTACGTTCTTCTGGCTTTTGACATCCAATCAGAAATAAAAAAAACAGTGTAAAAACGAATACCCCTAACTTCATATTTCTCTCTCTTTTCATTATAGACGATAACCTAATCCCCATTCTAAATAGTCAGCAACACCCACATGCGCTTTAATACCTATGGAGAAATTCCATTTCTCATTCGATAATAGCCGTATTCCTGCACGATTATATACCCAACCTTCTGGATTAATTATATTCAAGGCATAAACTCCTAGTCCAAAATAAATTTGCGAGCGGTATAAGGATAAAGACATACCGGAATAACCTCCTACAAGTAAGGCCTGATATGCAGGAACAGGATTCGTCTCATAGTACCATCTATTCGCCTCATTGTAAACTAAATCTATTCCAGCCTCAAAATCCCATAATAGACTTACATTTTTTCGATATAAACCTTGCAATGCAGCGACTCCAAAATTCCTCGCTTCAAAGTGATCAGGTAAATTTTGCTTTAAACCAAAAATGAAATGAAAATGCCATTTATTAAACTTCCTGACATCAGAAAGCTCACTGTCAAATTTAGGTTTATCATAAACTTTTCTAGGTGAAATATTATATCCTGCAGAAGCAAACGCCGTTAGCGTATTCAGCCCCTGATTCGGTGTTTTTAAACGTGCATTGGAGATGTGCGAAAAATCCAATCCGGCTCCGAAATAAAAATGTTCAAAATGTTTCTCCCAAGAAAATTGAAGGTTGACAAAACCATTGATATGCGAACCTATCGCGATATTTTTCTTGTTTTCAAAGGCGTCATACTTCTCTGTAATGTAACTTACACCTTGTCCCAAACGAAAATCGAAAAACCCCCAACGCTCACTTTGATAGATTGGGAACTTAGTAAATCTTGAAAAAGTAAAACTTACTCCTAAAACTGGTCGATAGCCATAATCATGAAGAATGAGACTTGCTCCTTGAGTTGGGTAACGATAAATGTCACTATATGCCGTCCCTGAAGTGTCTTGCCGGTTAAAATCAACTTCCAAAACATTATTCCGCGATTGTACGAGGTGGTGCATGGTTTCGCGGTGTGCAGAAAGAAATCCGTTTTTATATTGCAAACCAACTGAGAATGGTCCTGTATTTTGCGTCCACCCCAAAGCACTCCACACCACTATTAAAATAAGGACAACTTGCTTCAATTTATTCCGTTTTTATTCACCAACTTGGTTAATTTTGTTCAAAATTAAGAAAAAATGAACCAAAAACTCCAGGCTTTTGATCGACTACTTAAAATAATGGACGAATTACGTGAGCAATGTCCATGGGATCGCAAACAAACCTTAGCCTCTTTACGTCATTTAACGATAGAAGAGACGTATGAGTTGGGCGATGCTATCTTAGATGAAAACATGGATGAATTAAAGGGTGAAATCGGAGACCTCATGTTGCACATGGTCTTTTATTCAAAGATTGCTTCCGAAAAAGGGGCTTTTGATATTGCAGATGTGCTAAATGCCATTTGTGATAAATTAGTTCACCGTCATCCTCATATATATGGTGATGTAGAAGCCAACGATGAAGAAACGGTAAAAGCCAATTGGGAGAAACTAAAGCTGAAAGAGGGAAAAAAATCTGTATTAGAAGGTGTTCCCAGATCACTACCTGCCTTGGTAAAAGCTACACGGATTCAAGACAAAGTGAAAGGAATCGGTTTTGAATGGGACAATAAAGAGCAAGTTTGGGATAAAGTGAATGAAGAAATTGCTGAATTCAGAGTTGAAGAAGAAAAAGGAAATCAAGCAGAAATGGAGGCCGAATTTGGTGATGTATTGTTTGCATTGATTAATTATGCGCGATGGAATAAAATTAACCCTGAGGATGCATTAGCAAAAACCAATAAAAAATTCATTGATCGTTTTCAATGGATGGAAACAAATGCCGCATCTGAAGGAAAACAGCTTTCTGATATGAATTTGAAAGAAATGGATATCTATTGGGAAAAAGCAAAAAAAGTATTTAAATGACCATTGGTGAAGCAGCAACATATATCATCGTATTATCTTTAATTACGGGACTCGTAGCAGGTATGATTGTAAAAAAAAGAGGCTACTCTTTTTGGTATTATGCCATTAGTGGTTTTATGGCTGCCTGTGGTATTCTTGTTATTATTTTTAAAATACTTATGGACTACCTTTAAGGTGGTGGCCAAATTCTTTTCTCAAGCTAAAATTTAAACTAAATTTGTTGGACACAGAGAAAATCAAATTTATGTCTACAAATTTATTTGATCAATTCGATTCGGTATCTTATGATAACTGGGTAGAAAAAATCAAGCAAGATTTAAAGGGAAAACCATTATCAGTTTTGGTGTCAAGACCAGAACCTGATTTAGAAATAAAAGCTTATCATCACAGTGCGAACATTCCAAAAAGCAATTCAGATCATTTAATACGAAATCGAAAAAATAATGACTGGCTTATTCGCCAAATTTATTCCGCATCGACTTCCAATAAAAAACTGCTGGATGATCTTAATAATGGAATTAATAATATTGGTATTAACTGGACCAACCAGAACGATTTTGATGAATTGAGCAAAAATGTTCTTTTCGAACATATTCAATCAGATGTTCAATTTAAAAGCTTGAATGATGCCTTAGCAGCTCAGGTTCCGGAAAATTCGATTGTTACTTTTGACCCAATTGCTCTGCATGCCCATAAAGGCAAAGCAGGCATTAAAATGGGGGACTTTGTGGAATTCTATAAAAACTATAAAAACCAAAATTCCGTTTGGGTCTCTGGTTACATATACGGAGATGCTGGTGGCAGCACCACCCAAGAGCTGGCATTTACAATAGCTCATTTGAACGAGTACCTGCATGCGCTTACTGAAGAAGGTTTCAGCGTTAAAGAAATTCTTCCAAAGATTACGATAGAGCTTTCAGTGAATGAAAACTACTTGGTGAATATTGCTAAGTTTCGCGTCATACAGAATTTATGCAAACTTCTATTAGAGGGATATGATTATAAAGCTGATGATACTGAAATCCGAATCTATGCAAAAACGGCTTCTCGCTATTTAGCGCTTAACGATAACCACAACAACCCTTTGAGGCAGACAACACAAGCTATGTCTGCTGTTATTGGAGGCTGTCATTCCTTGACCATTACCAATCGAACAACTGGAAACGAAAAGATTGATAACCGATTTGATCGGTTAGCTCGTAATATTCAATTAATTCTGAAGGAGGAGTCTTACCTAGACAAAGTTATTGACCCTGCAGCTGGATCTTATTTTCTAGAGCACTTAAGTGCCGAATTAGTCACTAAAAGTTGGGATTTATTCTTAGCTACTGAAAATGAAGGAGGCCTCATGACAGGCCTTGCATCCAATCTTATCCAAGATCAAATAGAATCCAACCGATCAGCCCTAATCCGATCTTTAAATAATGGTGACAAAACTTTTTTAGGTGTTAATAAGCATCCAAACGGAACTGACGAGTGGATTAAACCAAAAGCAGCAGTCACCAAAATAAATGACTTTAAAGCATTAGAGGCATTTTATTTAGAGAATTATTTACACGAAAAAGGTAATGATGAGTAGAAAGTCTTTTAACCATATCAAGGCAAAATATGAAGCGCATTCCGTTTCCAATAAATCGGAGGAAATCTTCGAGACCGCAGAGAAAATCGACATTCAAAATCACTATGCCTCATCTGACTTGGATCAAGTGAAACATCTGGGTTTTGTATCAGGAATAGCACCAAATTTAAGAGGCCCTTATTCGACGATGTATACCATGCGTCCTTGGACTATTCGACAATATGCAGGCTTTTCCACAGCTGAAGAATCCAATGCTTTTTATAGACGTAACCTAGCAGCTGGTCAAAAGGGACTATCCGTCGCTTTTGATTTAGCGACGCACAGAGGATATGATTCTGACCACAAACGCGTTGTAGGTGATGTCGGAAAAGCAGGGGTAGCTATTGATACCGTTGAGGATATGAAAATCCTCTTTGATCAGATTCCATTGGATAAAATGTCCGTTTCTATGACCATGAACGGAGCGGTCATTCCAATCCTGGCTTTTTATATCATAGCTGCTGAGGAACAAGGAGTATCACCAGATCAATTAGCAGGTACCATTCAAAATGACATTTTGAAAGAATTCATGGTGCGTAATACCTATATCTACCCGCCTAAAGACTCGATGCGGATCATTGCAGATATTTTTAAATACACCTCTGCAAATATGCCTAAATTCAATTCTATTTCTATATCAGGCTACCACATGCAAGAAGCGGGTGCAACTGCTGATTTAGAACTTGCATACACCCTAGCTGATGGATTAGAGTACATCAAGGCAGGAATTGCATCAGGTATGGATATCGATCAATTTGCGCCGCGCCTTTCTTTCTTTTGGGCCATTGGCATGAACCATTTTATGGAGATCTCTAAAATGCGCGCGGGTAGAATGATTTGGGCTAAAATGGTAAAAGATTTCAATCCGAAAAATCCAAAGTCAATGTCTTTGCGAACGCATTGCCAAACTTCAGGCTGGAGTTTAACTGAACAAGATCCTTATAATAATATATCACGAACATGCATCGAAGCGTTAGCTGCCGCTTTCGGCGGAACCCAATCTTTACACACGAATGCATTAGATGAAGCCATTGCTTTACCCACTGATTTTTCTGCTCGAATTGCTAGAAATACACAAATCTATTTGCAAGAAGAAACGGGTATTACCAAAGTCATTGATCCATGGGGAGGGTCTTATTATGTCGAGAAGCTAACGGACGAGCTCGTTCAAAAGGCATGGAAACATATCGAAGAAATTGAAAAATTAGGCGGAATGGCCCAAGCGATTGAAGCCGGCGTTCCGAAAATGCGAATTGAAGAAGCCGCAGCACGCAAGCAAGCTAGAATTGATGCAGGCAAAGATATCATTGTAGGGGTTAATCGATTTGAACTGGAAACGGAAGAGACCATTGATATCTTAGAAATTGACAATACCGAAGTCCGTCGTTCTCAAATTGAGCGTATTGAGAAAACAAAAGCAATCCGTGACGAAGAAAAGGTTCAATCTTCCCTTGCGGCTTTGACTTCAGGTGCAAAGGGAGAAGAAAACCTACTGGCATTAGCCGTAGAGTGTGCTCGAAATCGGGCAACGCTTGGCGAAATATCCGATGCTATGGAAGCCGTTTTTGGACGCTATCAGGCAACTATTCGATCTATATCAGGTGTATATTCAGCAGAAGCTATGGAAGATAAAGATTTCAATACAGCCAGAGAGATGGCAGATAAATTTAGCCAACTAGAAGGTCGACGTCCACGTATAATGGTGGCTAAAATGGGACAGGATGGACATGACCGAGGCGCAAAAGTCATTTCTACCTCCTTTGCTGACTTAGGTTTTGACGTAGATATCGGTCCATTATTTCAAACACCTGAGGAAGCAGTGAAACAAGCTATCGAAAATGACGTACACGTATTAGGCGTAAGTTCTTTAGCTGCTGGACACAAAACATTAATTCCAGAAGTTATTCGCTTATTAGCTGATAAAGGTCGTGAGGACATTATGGTTGTTGCCGGAGGAGTTATTCCTCAGCAAGATTATGACTTCCTATACGGGCAAGGCGTACTTGGAATTTTTGGACCTGGCACCAAAATTGCAACTGCTGCTATAGACATTCTCGGTATCCTAATGCGTTTTCATGAAGATGGAAATTTGGATTAGCTGAAAGTGCCGATTTACAAGACAAGCATTGTTAAATTTTCGTTAATGGTGACATTTTTGTAACTTTAGGCATCGATTTTGAGTTAATGTAGATAACGAAGAATATTTGAATATTAAAAACCATACAACGAAATGAAACGATTATTCTTAATTTTACTAACCTTTGGTTTAACTGCTACAAGTTTTGCGCAACCGCCAAACTATGATGATCTTTTGATCTATTTTGCAGATGGTGATTACGAAAAACTAGTAAAGAAAGCTGAAAAGTATACACTCGAAGACGAAACTAAAAATGACCCTTTGCCATATTTATATTGCTCAAAAGGCAATTTTGAAATGTCAAAAGATCAAAAATATGCTGAGGATTATCCAAAGGCCTATAACGATGCCATCAAATTTGCTGGTAAGTCACTACGTAAGGATAAAAATGGTGATATGTTCTCTGAGCATAAAAACTATTTCACTGATCTTAAAAAAGCTGTAGTGGAAGACCTCAAGAATATGGTAGATGAGGAAGATTTTAACCGTATGCGTGGTACCATCATGAAATTACAGCGTGTCGATCCTAGCGATGTTGGTTCTCACTTTTTAATGACAGCCGCTTTGTTCCGTATCAAGGATAAGAGTGGTGCAAAATTAGCGCTAAAAGAAGCTTTGGCTCAATTGGATGCCGTTGAAAGTGTTGAAAACTGGCGTGAGGTTGACTTTGAAATGCTTCGCATCGGAATCATCGAATATTCAAAATATCGTATCGACTTAAGACAAGATCAATTCGCAAAAGACGTTCTCAATAAAGTCAAACAATGGTTTGAAGAGGATGAAGAATTTATGCGATTTTATGATCAATACGGTTTATAATACATCTCTCTAAGAAAGATGATAAAACGTCCTTGTGTCCAAACCGCAAGGACGTTTTTTATGGGGTAGATTTGCATTGACGCAAGAAACGCATAATGTGACTGTAGACCATATCAAGCTCTTCTTGATTAATGCAATAAGGAGGGTTAAAGAAAATAACATTCCCCAAGGGACGAAGCAAGATCTCATTTTCCAAGAAGTATTGATAGGCTTCCGTCCGTATTGACGAAAAATAGCCGCTCTCCTCTCCAATTTCAATCTCCAAGGAAAGTATGGTCCCCATTTGTTTAGCAGATTTAAATTTAGGATTATCTCCATGGGTATCGAGAAAATTCTTATGCCCGGCAACAATTCGTTGAATGCCGGATTCAGTCTCCGGTTTCTCAAAAAGATCTAATGATGCACAAACCGCTGAGCACGACAAAGGATTTGCAGTAAAAGAATGTCCGTGCAACAATGCTGTGGAGGTATCCTCACCCAAAAAAGCATCAAATATTTCGCTGGTCGTCACTGTTAAACCTATTGGCATTACACCGCCAGTGACTCCTTTAGATAGGCAAATAAAATCGGGAAGCGTTTCTATTTGGTTAATTGCGAAGAAAGTGCCTGTTCTATAAAAACCAGTCATGACCTCATCTGCAATTGATTTGACTTCATATTTTTGAGCCAACTGCATCATCTTTTCTAGCCACTCCGGCTTATATATCCGCATACCAGCTGCACCTTGAACCAAAGGTTCTACTATAAATCCAGCAAAATCTCCTGTCTTAAAAAACTCCTCCATTTTCTGAATAACATCATCAATATTTTCTTCAGTTGGAAACGGAATATAATCTACATCAAAAAATAAATGCTCAAAAGGTTTATTAAAATAACCTCTTTGCCCGACTGACATCGCACCAAAGGTGTCACCGTGATAGGCTCCTTCCATAGCCAGAAATCGCTTTTTTTTAATGCCCTTATTGTGCCAATATTGATAGATCATTTTGATCCCCACTTCAACACTCGTAGAACCATTATCTGAGAAGAATACTTTCTGAAATCCTTTCGGGAGGACATTTACCATACGCTCAGCCACCTCCACTGCTTTTGAATGTGTCGCTCCTGCGAAAATTAGATGATCGGCTGTTAAAAATTGTTGATGGATGGCATCGGCAATATGCTTGTTACCATGTCCATGAACAATCGTCCACCAGGAAGAATTGGCATCTAAATACTTCTTTCCATCCGTTGTATACAGCCACACCCCCTCAGCCGAAGCTATCGGAATGGGGTCCGGAGCAACTTGTGCCTGAGTAAATGGATGCCATACATAGGCTCTGTCGCGGTCTATTAAACTCATCTTATCTCAAAGTCGTTATATCATCGATTCCAATAGCACGATCAACCGTAAAGCCTTCAGCATAGTCTACACCTATTGTTCTTCCAAACTGGGCCCATCTACCTTTTAAAAAATCTATAAAATCTTTACCGGATATCGGCGTTTTTGGACCTTCTTTTCCTGGCTGGTAAAATTGAGTTTCGTATGCTTGTATGGCTGCCAACTTTCGTTCAACATATGCTGAAATATCGACAATAAAGTCAGGTTTTAAATGGTGATCTTGAATATAACCATAAACCGCTTTTGGACGCCATTTTTCTTGTTCTACACCTTCCAACGTGGTTTCTATTTTTAATAGTCCACTTAAAAAACAAGCGTCTTTTGCCAAAGTAGCACCACGACCGTGGTCTGGATGACGATCGCTATAAGCGTTTACCAAAACAACCTCTGGCTGAAACCGACGGATTTGTTCGATTATACGCAGCTTATTTTCTTTATTCAACTCAAAAAAACCGTCTCCCAAATTCAAATTCACACGATCACTTATGCCCATTATTTCAGAAGCTGCAGCAGCTTCTTTATAACGCGTTTCAACTGTACCTCTTGACCCTAACTCACCTTCTGTTAAATCTACAATGGCTACCGTTTTACCTAGTGCGATTTGATGCATGATGGTTCCCGATGCTGACAATTCAATGTCATCTGGATGGGCACCTATTGCTAAAATATCTACTTTCATCTTATCCTCTTATTTCCAGTTGTTTGGAAAACTCATTAAGAGCATCCATAACTTCATCCTTATTTGTTATCAGGATTGACAAGTCAATGACAACGGGAGTTTGATAATCTTCTTTATTGCGCTCCAACAAACGTTGTACAGCCTTGTTCATACCTCCCTCAATTACCTTTTCTGGCTTTTTTACATAGAACAATAATTTATAATGGCGTCCCTCCTTTTTGAATTGAGCCGCCTTGATCTCTTTCCATGGAATCATACCAATGCCAATATTGGTCGTTTGATCATCAATCCCTTTATGGTCAATATAAAGCCCTGCATTTTGATCACGGGCATTTTTCAAGAATGTCGCTCCCACTATTCCGAAAAACCCAAAGACGACTACAGACAGCACCTTTGTTACATTTGTGTTGACGTAATCTTGTTTTTCTCCACCGTAATAAATCAACGAAAAAACAACTAAACCTGCCAAGAAATAAAGCACTGCCTTTAGCATCATCTTTTTGCGGTTCAATGGTATAAAGGTCGATTGACTCATTTCTGATCTGTAAAAAATGTTTTTAATTGAATACCCACTGCATTCGATTTCCAATTTCGACGGATCTCAAAAAATGCTATGGAATACAAAAGTACATATTCTGCTGTCAATAAAATGGGGTTCTGTACAACGCCTTCTGCTCCATAAGCTGAATAACTGAGCATCACCAAAAGAGACCATACCAATGGAAATTTATAGTTGGTAAACACCGATAGGATCAATAAGAAACTAACATACCAAGGATGCACTGTTGTTGCCAACCCATAATAAATCAGCAAAGCAAATAAAATACCAACAACAACGTCTAAATCTGACCTGTAAGACTTTAATAAAGCCAAAACTAAAACACCAATTCCAGCCAATGAAGAAAGAATAGAGCCCACAACATAAAAACGTGAGTCGCCCATATCCTCTAAAGCAAAATTGACCAAGAAATTGTATAGACCACTATTAAATTGGAAGCGCACAAAATATTCATTTATACTTTCCATCATATTTGAAAAGTAGAGTTCATTCAGTAATATTCCACCAACAGCCAAAACGGTAAATCCAGTTAAAGCTGCAAAACCGATTGCTCGTCTCCATTTGAGCTTTTTAAAAAAGAAAGGAATAAACATCAACGGAATTAATTTGATCTGTATCGCCAAACCAAGAAATACAGCCCCTATACCCCATTGATTTTTAAGAACAGCATAGAGCGCTACCAAAAAGAAAAATATCATAACACCTTCAAAGTGCAGGTTTCCCGTAAATTCTATTAAAATGAACGGATTTAGCGCATACAACCAAATCACATGAGGCGATAAACCAAAGTGTTTCGCAATTTTTCGACCCATAAAAATGACACCAATATCCGCCAAAACGACAAAGACTTTGAGCACAATTGTATTGACCATGATATTGTCTGAAATAAAAGCGGCAATAACAAAAAAGAACTGATTAAGCACAGGGTAACAACTGTAGTGCTCTTGTGATAATTCACCCATTCCATGGTATAAAATGCGCAAATAGTGATCACTGTAAATTTCTTTTGGTACTCCGTTAACTGAAATATACTGATGTAAGGCATCATTAGGCGTATATTGAAAAGGATTAATTCCATTCAACAGCAATTCGCCATCCCACAAAAAACGATAAAAATCATTCGACAATTCGGGAGCGGCAAAAAGCAGGATCAAACGCAAAATAATCGCGAGTATCAGAAAATGAATAAATTTCCATTCTTGTCGATTTAACCAGAGGACATAAAAAAGTCCAAATAATAAGATGTATTGCCCAATAAAAAATGTAAAATTTTCACGTGCTGTAAAATAAGCAATGCCGCCTATTAGAGCGGCCATCAATACAGCTATTAACAAAGCTCGGACTTGTAAAAATCGTTTGGATAGCGCCATAATCTAATCATCCATATTTTTAGTGATTGTAAAAATCCACATTTTATCGCAATTAGAACTAAAAAAAATTTATTTTTGCACCAATATTTATTAGGAAAATGGCAAAAAAGAAAACCGAAGCACAGCAAGAGGAGTTGGATCAGTTAACATCAACTGAGCGTTTTATCGACAAATACAAGAAACCGTTGATCATTGGTGGTAGTGCAATCGTTGTGATTGTATTGGGAATTGTTGGTTATCAGAAATTGGTTGCTGAACCACATGAAGAAGAGTCGCTTGACGCTTATTGGAACGCTTTTTATGAGTTTGAAAACGATTCATTAAACCTCGCGGTTACTGGAAATGAAAATTTCGACGGCATGGAAGATGTCGCTGATGAATATGACGGAACTTCAGGAGGCGATATCGCTCATTATACGATGGGTATTGCTGCTATGAAGAACGGAGACTTTGAGTCTGCTCTAGAAAGTTTTGAATCTTGCGGTTTTGAGGATGTTGTGCTAGGAAGTATGGTGATCGGTCTGCAAGGTGATTGTTATGTAGAATTGGATGATTACGAATCGGCTGTTGATCGTTATGAGGAAGCTGCATCTCGAGAAGAAAATGAATTCACTACTCCAATGTATCTGAAGAAAGTTGGTTTAGCTTATGAAGCACTTGGAAAAAATGATGATGCACGAGAAGCGTATCAAAAAATCAAGGATAACTGGGAAAACAGCACTGAAGGTCAAGATATTGAAAAGTATTTGGCGCGTGTAGGAGGTTAATACTTCAAAGACCATGGCTACAGCTGGAAAAAATCTATCATTTTACGAAAAAGGATCATTGCCTAATGGTAAGGACTTTAGAATTGCCATCGTTGTTTCTGAATGGAACGATGATATTACTTCTAACTTACTAAAAGGGGCCTTGGAAGCACTCACTGAAAATGGCGTGCTGCGTGAGCATATTCTAATCAAAAACGTTCCAGGTACTTTTGAATTACCACTCGGTTGTCAATTTGTATTGGAACACGATACAGACCTAGATGGCGTTATTGCTATTGGTTGTGTCATTCAGGGGGAAACTAAACATTTTGATTTTGTTTGCCAAGGTGCCACGCAAGGTATCATGAATGTTAATCTAGAATACAATACACCTGTTTCTTTTTGTGTATTGACCGATAATATCAAACAGCAATCGATTGATCGTGCTGGAGGTAAGCATGGCAATAAGGGGACTGAATGTGCTGTGGCCTTGTTGAAAATGATCGGTTTACAGAACGAATTGGAGAAATAACGAATTATTCGCTCAAATGTTAGGATTATTACTCATATACTTTATTGGAAAAGCATTTTATGACCTCGCTTTAAAATACGAAAAAAACAAATGGGTTTTTGCTGTATTGGGAGTGGTAACATATTACGTAGGCACAATTGGCGGTGGATTCCTCTTCGGCTTAGCGCATATTATGGGCTGGATGAATATTAACGATATTTCTGACATCGCTCTTGGATTAATGGCCTTACCAATAGGTTTACTCTTTGTTGTTGCGCTTTATCAGATTCTCAAAAGAAACTGGAAAAGTCAAACAGAAGAAAGACGAGAATCATCGGAGCTTTTGGATGAAGATTTAATTCAATAATGCACCATCACATTTTCAACTACCTGAATAAGCGTATTCTAAAAGCTTATTAACATGTGGTTCTAAAAAATGTTGAATACTTCTCATTTTTAATTCTCAAAAAACAAGGCGAGCTTCCAATTTTACATTACCTTTGCTTCCCGTAGTTACAAAACAAGAATTATGTCCAATTCAACTAAGTATATTTTTGTAACCGGCGGGGTTACTTCATCTCTCGGTAAGGGAATTATATCAGCATCTTTAGCGAAATTATTACAAGAGCGTGGTTATACTGTCACGATTCAAAAACTTGATCCCTACATCAATATCGATCCGGGTACGTTAAACCCATACGAACATGGAGAATGTTACGTAACAAACGATGGTGCTGAAACCGACTTAGATTTGGGACATTACGAACGTTTTTTGAATGTACCAACTTCACAATCCAACAATGTAACTACCGGACGAATCTACCAATCGGTCATGGACAAAGAACGCCGAGGTGAATTCCTTGGTAAAACGGTTCAAGTCATTCCGCATATCACCAATGAAATCAAAGAACGGATTCAGATTTTGGGTAAATCTGGCGATTATGAAATCGTAATCACGGAGATTGGTGGAACAGTAGGCGATATCGAGTCCTTGCCTTACATAGAATCGGTTCGTCAAATGATGTGGGAATTCCCAGATGACTGCTTAGTTGTTCACTTAACCTTGGTTCCATACCTGGCCGCTGCGGGAGAATTAAAGACAAAACCAACGCAACATTCCGTTAAAGCCTTATTAGAGGTTGGAGTTCAACCCGACATCTTAGTTTGTCGTACAGAACATCCATTGGATAATTCAATTCGGAAAAAAATTGCACGTTTTTGCAATGTAAATCCAACAGCCGTCATTGAATCGATTGATGCGGACTCCATTTATAAAGTGCCCCTATTAATGCAACACGAGGAGCTAGATAAAGTGGTTTTGCAAAAACTCGATTTACCGGCAAAAGGTGCAATTGAATTAACAGCGTGGAAAAATTTCCTTGATCGTATCGAAAATCCTAAACGAACAGTAAAAATCGGTTTGGTTGGAAAATACATCGAATTAAAAGATTCTTATAAATCTATTGCCGAAGCATTTGTGCATGCCGGCGCATTCAACGAATGTGAAGTTGATCTAAAATGGATTCACTCAGAAAAAATAACATTAGACAATGTCGCTGAAGAATTAGGCGAATTGGATGGTGTATTAGTTGCACCTGGATTTGGTTCTCGCGGAATTCGTGGAAAAATTACGAGTATTCAATATGTTCGTGAGAACAATATTCCATTCTTTGGTATTTGCCTAGGTATGCAATGTGCTGTTGTGGAATTTGCCCGTAATGTCATCGGCTGGAATGATGCACATACCACAGAAATTTCAGAAGATTGTGACCACCCAGTGATTACAATTATGGAGGAACAAAAGAAAATTATGGATATGGGTGGAACCATGCGTTTAGGAGCATACAAATGCAAACTGAGTGCTGGCTCACATGTAGCTGAAGCCTATAACCAAGAGGTGGTAAAAGAACGTCACCGTCACCGTTATGAGTTCAACAATGAATATATGGCTGAATTCGAAAAGCATGGAATGATCGCCACTGGTAAAAATCCAGAGACTGGATTGGTTGAAGTTGTTGAAATACCAGAACACCCTTGGTTTGTAGGTGCTCAATTTCATCCAGAATACAAGAGTACGGTTGAAAACCCTCACCCATTATTCATAGATTTTGTAAAGGCTTCTATGAGGAATGCGGAATAATCAAAAAAAATCAATTTCTTAAAATATGGATTGATCTCGTTCGTCAGCAGATGGAAATGAGTATTAATTCATGCTAAACAATAGGGATTCAATCAAGAATAAATATTAGTTTTGTACCTCCTTATAAGTCAGGGAATATAATTATAAGTAAATGGACAAACGATCACTCTTAGGACTTCTTATCATCGGCGGAATACTTTTCGCTTTTAGTTTCTTCAATGCCAACGAAGTTGCGGAAGATATAGAAACAGCAAATAACCAGTCCTCTGATTCAACAGAGACATTTCAAGAAGCTGATTCAAATCCAGCTGTTGATACCCTAGCTATTATTGAAGACGAAGATCCGATGTTAAACCTCATTCCAAAAGTGAATGAAGAAGGAAAACAATTTACGGACTCATTTGGAGCACCTATTTTCATTGACACACTATCTGGTTTAGAAACGGCTATAGCAGATTTCACAGTTCCTCAAATTAGTGAACCGAAAAACAATGCTCCAGAGGAGATTGTATCTATTGAGAATGATTTAATCCGCGCTGAAATCTCTAATAAAGGAGGACGATTAGTCGGTGTTTATTTAAAAGAATATAAGACATATGATGCTTTCTTAAACGAGAAAGCAGAATCGTTACAATTATTCGATGACCAATCAAGTTTTGGGATTACGTTTTATGACGGGGATAAAAAGAAAAACTCTGCGGATTACGATTTTAAATTTGTAAAATCAACGCCAAACAGTGCGATTGTTGAAATGATCAATCCTGCAGGACAACGTGTTATTTATAATTACAGCTTGGCTGAGGGTAAATACGACATGGACTTTGATATTTCATTCAAAGGATTTAGTGATCGTGATGCCAAGGACTTAGCTTTAGAATCAGACTTTAAATTATTGTCTACTGAAAAGCATTTACCTTCTGAGCAACGTGTAAGTACAGTATTCTTCAAATACAACGACGATGATTATGATTATTTGTCAGAAGCGGGTGATGATGAAGAAGTACTCGAAGCCAATACTCAATGGGTTGCTTATAAACAAAGTTATTTCTCAAGTATTTTAATGAGCGAAAGTGGGTTCAAACCTACCAACGGTTCTGAAATCAAAGTGCGCCTTTTAGATGAGAACGATACTACTTATATCAAGCAATACAGCTCAAATCTAAACTTGGGCGTTACAAATATTAAAAACACGGTTGAATTACAATGGTATTTTGGTCCAAATGACTACGAAATACTTGCCGAATATAACAATGGTAGTGAAGACATCATCAACCTAGGCTGGGGTCTATTTAGATGGATCAATGTTTATTTTATGCGTCCAATTTTTGGATGGTTGATGGCACTTGGTATTGGAGCTGGTCTTGCAATCCTTTTACTAACGATACTCGTTAAATTATTATTGAGTCCGGTTAACTATAAAATGTATAAGTCATCGGCAATGATGAAGGTGCTTCGACCAGAGATGGATGCGTTAAGCAAAAAGTATCCGAAAAAAGATGATGCCATGAAAAAGCAACAAGAGCTCATGGCGCTCTATAAAGAAACTGGGGTCAGCCCAATGGCTGGTTGTGTACCGATGCTCATTCAAATGCCAATTCTTTTTGCTATATTCCGTTTATTCCCTGCTGAATTATCTTTACGCCAAAAAGGATTTTTATGGGCAGAAGATTTATCAACGTATGATTCAATCGTAAACCTAGGAGTTGACGTACCGTTGTACGGAGATCACATTAGTTTATTTACTTTGTTAATGGCAGGTACAACACTCCTTTATACCCATTATAATAGCTCTAATATGCAGCAGCCGACCATGGAGGGAATGCCGAATATGAAGTATATCATGTACTTCTTCCCGATCATGATGATCTTCTTCTTTAACAGCTATTCTTCTGGTTTGAGTTATTATTACTTTATCTCTACTTTGATGACAATCGGTATCATGTTCGCGATCAAGAAATTTTTGCTAGATGAGGACAAGATTCTTGCTAAAATTGCAGCCAACCGTGCAAATCCAAAGAAGAAAAAAGGAAAATCTAAGTTTCAACAACGATTAGAAGAAGCGCAAAGATTGCAACAAGAGCGTACCGGAAAGAAGAAGAAATAGTTCAACCTCAGTCGATTATCAACAATTCACATTGGAAACTTAACTGATCAAAATCAGTGAAATTCTGACACAATCAAGACATTATTGTGATGATAATGCCTTATCTTTGTACGTATTACGTATGAAAAACCACAATAACGGAGCTATTTCCATGAATTCAATTGCCACCATCATCTGGTTTTACATTCAAACCAAAAAAGCTAGACAGCCAAAAGCTGTTTTCCATAAAGACTATATTTCATGAGTACAGAAACGAAACCATTAAAGCCCATCAAATTTTCCAATCGCATTGGGAAAGATTTTAATAGCACTTTAAAAAAGCGCGTTCGTGCTTATTTTAAAGAAAATAATATTTCGAAGCATGCTAACGCAAGCATGGTTTTGAAAACCATCTTCATGAGTTTGCTCTACTTTACGCCATACGTGCTGATGGTGACTGGTGTGGTGACTAATATTTGGTTAATTGCACTTTGCTGGGCGATTATGGGCTTTGGTGTTGCAGGTATTGGTCTTTCCATTATGCATGATGCCAATCACGGTGCCTATTCTAAAAACAAAAATGTAAACATGATTGTTGGGCGTATTGTAAACCTTGTTGGTGGATATGCATCTACATGGAAAATACAACACAATATTTTGCATCATAGCTACACCAATGTTCATGGCTATGATGAAGATGTATCGCCTGCAGTTTCATTCTTGCGATTCTCACCTGCTGATAAACATATTCCAATTCACCGTTTCCAGTTCATTTATGCATGGTTTTTCTATAGCTTAATGACTTTGATGTGGGTAACAACAAAAGATTTCCAACAACTGTATCGCTACAAAAAAATGGGACTAACGAAAACAGAGAACATCAATTTCAATTCCTTATTAATAGAGTTGATCATTACCAAAGTCGTTTATTACCTCTACGTTGTTGTAATTCCATTGATCTTTATGGATATCGCTTGGTGGCAATTAATGATCTTCGTAATTATGATGCATTTGATTGCAGGATTTACCTTAGCGGCAATTTTCCAACCAGCACACGTTGTTCCGGAAACCGATTTTCCTAAACCAGATAAAGATCTAAGTATTGAAAACAATTGGGCAATTCATCAGTTGGAGACCACTTCTAATTTCGCCCCTAAAAGCCGAATTTTATATTGGTTAATTGGAGGATTAAATTACCAAGTGGAACATCACTTGTTTCCAAATATTTGTCATGTTCATTACAAGAAATTATCAAAGATTGTAAAAGAAACGGCTGATGAATTTAACGTACCTTATTACTCGGAGCCAACATTCTTCAGCGCTTTACGCAGTCATGGTAAAATGTTACGTAAACTCGGACAAGCACCAAAAGTCTCTACTGAAAAAGCTAAAGTTTAGATTTTAAAGTTTGAATGGATTCTCGAAAAGTCATTTTCATCATTATTGGAAGTGCTTTAGCCTTCGTAGGGTTCATTTTAATCTCACTACAAAAGCCTGTATGGGCTGGCATATTGATTGTTGTGGGCGCTACCAATATCACACTAGCTATCATGGGAGACAAACTAAAGAAAAGTGGCAATAAAAAAATCAGTGAAATTCAAAGCACATCAAAGAAAAGTGTAGATTTGAATCGAGAAGAAGAAATCTACTAATAAGTCACTAAGTAATGAAAACATCAGTAAAAGCCGGTCTATTTTTCGCCTTAATTTGGATGATTAGCATCTTGGTTGCTTTCCTGGCGGGTTATTCTGTTGATTATTTCTTGATTTCAGAATTATTTAGCTTACTCTTATTGCTCGGTGCGATTTTTACAGGCCTTTACTTAACAAAAAAAGAGAACGATTACGAGCGGGTTCCGGCTTTAGAAGACTTTAAAATAGCCATGCAATCTGGCCTGGTCTATGCTATTCTTGCAACGGCTTTTGTCTATGTCTACCATAATAATATCGATCCTTCCGTAAAGAAAAGTTTTCAAAATCAGAGAATTGAGATGCTACATGAGCAATATCCTGATGAAGCAAGTTTTGCAGAGCTACAGACCCAAACTGACACATGGGACGGAAAAAGTTTTGATGACTTTATTGAAAACCAAGAGCACCAAATCGAATCATTTATTGGAGATTTCTTCACCTCCTTTTTTCACTTGTTGATATACTTTATGTTTTCGCTATTCTATTCCTTTTTCGTAATGATAGTGCTTCGAAAAATTGTCCTTCGTCATTAGCGCAGCAACTACCCCTCAAGCAAATCTTTGGCCAATTGATTCAAATCGAGTCCGTGGAAATTACCAGAGGTCATCAGTAAGAGATTTTGTTGATCCCAATCCTTTTCTTTAAGTCGATTAACGATTTCATTTGAATTTGTAAAAACGCTTACATTATCCGTTGCAAAGGCGTCTTCAACAATCTCTTTTGATAATGGTTCTAATCGCTTATGAGCAACCACATCCGGACTAAAATAGACCAAAGCTTCATCAGCTTCTTTCATACAACCGGCATATTGCGGTAGAAATGACTTTTGCAATGAAGAAAAAGTATGAAGCTCCATACAAGCTATCAATTTTCGATCGGGATACTGTTCCTTTAAAGCTTTCACTGTTGCTTTAAGCTTTGACGGTGAGTGTGCAAAGTCTTTATAGGCTACTGAAATACATGTCTCTGCAACCTTCTCCATTCGTTTAGAAGCACCTTTAAAGTCTGTAATTGCACTGTAAAAATCAGCATCAGAAACACCTATTTGATTTAACATTAATCTAGCTCCATTTAGATTTTGAAGATTATGTTCTCCAAAAATAGAAAGTCTTACTGCTCCCCGTTCCGTTTGTAAAAACGTCTTTCCATTTTTTATCTCATAACTAGGCGTATGATAGGGGTGTCGTTGAATATCGATCCTCATTTTGCTCACCACTTCCTGAGTGGATTCGTCTCCCTCGAAATAGATAAGATGACCCTCTTGCTCGATTTTATCCGTAAAAATGGCGAATTGATCTATGTAATTATCGAAAGTGGCAAAAACATTGATATGGTCCCATGCTATACCGCTTATCATTGCAATATGCGGTGCATACCAATGAAATTTTGGTCGCCGATCAATCGGTGAGGATAAGTATTCATCTCCTTCAATTACAATATAAGGGGCATCGGACAATTGCACCATACAATCAAACCCCTCTAATAAAGCACCTACCAAATAATCGGTTGGTTTCCCTAGCTTGTCCATCACATGCAACAACATAGAGGTAATCGTTGTCTTGCCATGACTGCCCCCCACTACAATTCTAATTTTATCTTTTGTTTGTTCATAAACAAACTCTGGATAGGAATAGATCTTTAAACCCAAGTCTTGGGCTCGTTTCAATTCTGGATTATCTTCTCTGGCATGCATCCCAAGAATAATTGCATCTAATTCTTCATGAATATGATCAGGATTCCATCCTTCTTCAGCCGGCAGCAAGTTATTTTTAGCCAAACGCCCACGTGACGGCTCAAAAATCTCGTCATCTGAACCGGTTACCTGATAACCCTTTCGTGCCAATGCTATCGCCAGATTGTGCATTGCACTCCCTCCTACTGCTATAAAATGAACCTTCATAAAGACTAATTTGAATTGAATACCCTAAAGATTCAGAAAAATGAGGAGTTGAATAATACCCTTCTGAGGTATTTTTCAACAAATTAAATTGAACGAAATCAGTCCACTCGCCAATTCTTGGAAATGATACCTTATGATCCACTAAATAAACGCACTAATTTTATTATTTTCAAGGCGAACTTTAAAGAACCTTAATCATGCGATTATACCCCATAGAAACTGGTAATTTTAAATTAGACGGAGGAGCTATGTTTGGAGTAGTGCCAAAATCCATTTGGAAACGAACCAATCCAGCGGACAATAATAATATGTGCTCATGGAGCATGCGTTGTTTACTGATTGAAGATGGGGAAAGGTTGATGCTCGTTGATACGGGTATGGGAGATAAACAAACTGAAAAATTCTTTAGCTACTATTATTTATTTGGCGATCATAGTCTTCAAAAAAGTATTGAAGCGCTAGGGTTTTCTCTGGATGATATCACAGACGTTATATTAACCCATTTGCATTTTGACCATTGTGGCGGCGCAATTGCACGCATGGGAGAGAAAGGATTTCGTACTGTCTTTAAAAACGCCACTTACTGGAGTAATGAAAGACATTGGAAATGGGCTACAGAACCCAATAGACGAGAGCGCGCATCATTTTTGAAAGAAAACATCATGCCGATTGAAGAAAGTGGGCAACTGAAATTCATCAACCGCACAGGGGACATCAGCGAAAATGTTTTCCCCAATATTGACTTTCTTTTTGCTGATGGACACACCGACAGCCAAATGCTGCCTATGCTAAATTATAAAGACAAAAAAATAGTCTTTATGGCTGACCTATTGCCAAGCGTTGGACATATTCCACTCCCCTATGTTATGGGGTATGATACAAGACCGTTAATCACACTTTCAGAAAAGGAAAAATTCTTAACAACGGCTGCGGATGAAGGTTATATCCTTTTTTTAGAACATGACATTCAACAAGAGTGCTGTACAGTAAAACATACCGAAAAAGGTGTTCGCGTGGATGAAACTTTCCAACTTGATAATATACTTTAGTCCGCTAAATTCATATTATTGTCTATTTTGTAATTTTTTTTTGCCAAATGGTTATACCATATAATCTTTAAGCCATGAACAAGTATTTGATCGAAATTTTAAAAATTCAAGACTCTATTATCCTACCTGGATTGGGTGCCTTAATGGTTGCTAGTCAAAAAACAGGGAAGATTGTCTTTAACCAGCATCTTAAATTCAATGATGGTAGCTTGGCTAACTTCATTGCTGAAAAAGAATCAATCGATATACAAGATGCGCAAAATCAAGTCGCAAAATTTGTTCGTGAAATTGAAGCCGTATTAGGCAAAGGAGAGTCTTATGATATGTTTGAATTTGGTCGTTTTTACAAAAACAAAGACGGCGCTGTTGACTTTGAATTGGCCGGAGCTGCTAAGCCAGTCACTAATGAGAAGCCAGCACCTAAAAAAGTGAAGCCAGTGGCTGACGTGATTAAACCTGAACCAGAAATTAAAAAGGAAACTCCAAAAAAGAAGGAAGCAGATAAAGTATCACCAAAAGAAACGGCTAAGACGAAGAAAAAGGAGGAGAAAGCAGAAGATCTCGAAAAGAAAGAAACAAAACAAGCTAAGAATAAATTTGTCCCTTCTGATGAATTAGAGGAGATGAAAGCTCAAGAGGCGACTAAACCTGCCGAGAAGAAAGTACCTATTCAAGAAGAAAAGAAGCCCGAAAAGCAAGAAGAGGTTAAATCTACCAGCAGTCCAAAACAACAAAAAAATAAATTCGTTCCGACTGAAGAGAGAGAAACGAAGACAGAAGATAAAGTAAAAGCAGCTGCAACAATTGTGGCATCTGCTGACGCGCCAAAAATTACAGGTGCTAAGGAAACCGTTTCTACAACAAAAGAAACCATAAAAGAAACGACCAAAGAAAAAGTTATAGTTAAAGAGGAAAAGAAGAAAAAGCGAGGCTTTATTTGGATTATCTTAATTATTCTA
>Ga0181553_10000419_pt1 | contig 36572 bp, 41 predicted proteins | sample 011ome_17_FD_133753 | JGI IMG/M metagenome (GOLD analysis project Ga0181553, IMG submission 133753) | Coastal salt marsh microbial communities from the Groves Creek Marsh, Skidaway Island, Georgia - 011502XT metaG (megahit assembly) | ecosystem: Environmental > Aquatic > Marine > Intertidal...
TCTTCTAAACCCTTACACACCATACTACTCAACTCATAACTACACGACTTTGATAATCTCATACTCATTATTACTTCTTATTCTCACTCACTCAACAACAACAACACTTCAATTTTTTTTTCTCGGGGGGTTCCGCCCCCCTACGACGGTTGATAAAAAACGCCCAATTAATAAAATTGAACCTTTTTGGTTTGTAACAGTATATGTCATTAATACCATCAAGATGAGTTTAAAAACTTCTAGTCAAAAAATTTTATGCAACTTGTGCAATTCGAGCAAGCACAAGGACAAGAAATGTCCAAAGTTCGCGCAGTTGGATGCTATTATTGGAGCACAAGTCGGGTTGATGATGTCAAGAGACTCAAAATACTATAAGGGACAGTTCATAAGAATTGGTCAGGCTTTTGACAAGCCAGTACTAATGCTGTGCACGAAATACTTAGATAGGGGTATATATTGTGGTTCAGAACACCTTACAATTGGTAGAGAAGGTCGCACTAAACCTTTATCAAAATACACAAAAAAACAACTAGTACATGAACTTGATAGGGATCTTAATAATCTCAGTACAATGATAAGTGATATACTCGAACAAGAAGCACAAGAAGCACAAGAAGAAGAAGGCGAATCATGTCCTATTTGCTTGGAAAGTATTGCAGGAAAACAAACATGCACTACTAAATGTGGTCATTCTTTCTGTTCTTCCTGCTTCTTCACAACAATGCAGTCGCAAATAGATCAAAGAGGATCATCTACATGCCCATTGTGTAGAGCACAATGTCTAGAAACTAGATCTAGGTACTAAAAATAAAAATTGTATCTATAGCTCAGTTGGTAGAGCGCTCGACTTTTGATCGAGTGGCCGAGGGTTCAAGCCCCTCTAGATACACATGGGACATAATATAGTTCGCCTCCTCGTGGTGTGTCCTGGTTAATACTAAATGAACTATTCCCTTTTAGCACAGCAAGATGCTAATTGTCGTCGGTCTAAACTCTAAATAAATATAAATAATAATTACATGATAAAATGACCTGGATAAGTCGTTAAACTGTCTCCTGAATCCTGCTTAAAAATCCAAGCAGGGGGTATGTTCCACCTTAACCGGTATGCATGCTTATGTAGCTTTCCCATACCATATGATATTTTCTAGATATCTAAATACTATGGGGCCGGAAAGCTCATGGCCCAGAACTATTCCAGTATCTTTATACTATGACTAAGAGAAGTCACTTCTTCAGTGAGGTGTGCCAACTCGGTTGTGTAGAGATTGGGTGATAGAGGAATTAGTCACTACTTACTTGGTGAAAAAATCTGACTATGATCGGATGTAAAGTAAGACAAATCCTGCGTGAAAAGCTATTGATACATATTAGGTTAATCTGTCTTGACGGAGTCAGAAAGGCCTTTGAATGTTGATACGGTACAAAAAGATATTATACCTAACGGAATATATCCTGCCTACTTCATAGGCCGTACGGAAATGGATCGATTGATATGAAATTGTATGATGCGTTATAAGAGTGTTAGGGTCTGATCAACCCTTTCATAATTGCAATGTTTGATTATAATGAATTTGATGTCGAAATGCTAGTACTTAGTTCAAAGGCTTATCTAAGTGAAATATTATACTTGAAAGTCTACATTGAGTTTTAAATTATTACGATAATTATTAGTTGGGGCCGCCTAACAACTCTCAATGTTTTTTTTTGATTTCCTTTTTTTGGATTTTCTGGTTTTTCTAATCTTATTTGATTTTCGTGTTTTTCGTTTTTTAGAACGAGATATTCTTCGTTTTGTTTTTTTCCTTTTAATCATTCTTCCTCCAAAAACACTTGGTCCAGTTTGATATAAATCATCTGTAAGATCTTCTTTAACAGATCCTTCGTCAATACCATCGCCTGTAGCTTGTTCCATAACATCAACATATACATTTTGTCTTGCTCCAGGTATTTCACGACTAGTAAATCCTAATGCATGTGCTTTTCTCATTTCATCCATAGTATATTCTTGACCATCACCAAAAGAAAAAAATCCATGTTCAGTTGGTAGTTCAGCTTTAGTATAATATTTATTAAACTCTTCTGGATCATTTTTTTCCATATCATAAAGTTTTTGTCTAATTTTCTTCATTTTCTCTCGTTTGAAAGACGCGGCTTCTTGTTTTAGTCTAGACTGACTATTCATTATATAATAACAAAGTATTTTTAAATGTCCGGCAATATATTTTGTCTGCACAAGCAACAAGAATTTGCATTAGATTTATTATATTTAATATTATGTGTGAAACAAGAAATACATACTTTATGTCCACAAGATGGTACTAAATAATTAGAATCTCCAATATTCTCAAAACATATAGGACAGTTATTTTCATTAACAACAACATTTTCTTTATTTTCTAAATCAATAGAATCCTTAATTTGTCGCTCTAAGGTATTAAGCTTATTAAATAGATTACTAGTAAATTGTATATCATCAGTAATATTAATACATTTATTAGGTTTTGATTTTATTTCATCCAATGGCGTGTGATATATAATTGGTCTTGTAGTTGACTTAAGACTAGGTGGATATATATTTTTTTCCAAATAATCTTTCATTTCTTGTTCATCTTTTAATCTTTTAATAAAAGTATCAATTTCTTCCATATTAAATTATGATTTATGTATTATTGTTAATTGTAAGTAATAGAGATAAGTATTTCAATTTTATTTTATATTAAAATTGATTTTAAATAGACATATTAATTAGTACGAAAAAATGATTAATATGACAAAAAAAGACATTAATGAAGCTAATAATATAATTGAATATAAAGAGGATGATTCTATAAATCCGTATGATTTATATTGTAGAATTATAGATTGTCCTTCACCAGGACTATGTATTTGTAGTCTATGTAGAAAACAGGTTTGTATTCGCCATAGACATAGATTTTTGAAATTATCCAATGAAAATATAGATATTTGTGCAGCATGTGTACATAATCCTAGAAACGAAAGCATTATTACATTTTATATAAATCATGATATTGATCTAGAATTAAAGAATAAAAAAAAATGTTATAATAAATTATTATATATTTTAAGTTTTCAATGGATAAAATATCCTGCAAGAATTAGACCTTTATAGTATGTACTTGTCGCTTACTTTTATAAATAACACTACCAACATCAGGTCCTTTTTTTAAATTATTGCATTTTGTATAACAAACTTTAACATTTTTTAAATGTTTGTATTTTGTATTAGATTTGCATATTTGTGCGGCATACTCCAATGTTTCAATATCTGGATTATTATCCTTTATAATAACATGACATGATGGGAATGAATTTAAATGTAGCCATATACAATCAGAATTAAAATTAATTATATTCCAATTATCCTTAGCATTTTCCCCAATAACAATAGTAGTTTCATTAAATTCTTCGGTTTTCATTATTCTATATTATATTTTATATTTTATAAAAAATAATATCAATTTTATTATTAATCAATAAAAATAATATGTGTTCTTGTGATAGTATTATCATTATTAATTTTAATAGGAGCAGGTTTATTTTTACTAAATTTTTTATATTCTTTTAAAGTCATCCAATATGTATGTGTTCTAATATGCTGTTTCATTTATATATGTAACCTATATTATCTTTATATCATTTTCATTATATAGGTGCTCCCCAATCAGTAAACTGTCTAGGAAAACATTTACATGATAATTCTTTTGAAGTACTCTCTTTTCCACAAAATTCACAAATATATAATAAATTTTTTTTTAACATATTAAACAGTTTGCCAGATTTATGTAATTGTTCTAATTCCGAATATCCGCCAATATTCTTACCGAAAACATAAATATTAGGGACAGTTTTTCTACCGGTTTCTAAATTCAATAGTCTGAAGAGTTCTGGTCCATCACTTGTGTTTCCTAAGTCCACAATAGTAGTCGATACATTATATTTTTTTAATAAATCAATAGCCTTAACACAAAATGGACAAGATGCCTTTGAGAAAATAGTAATTGAATTATTGTCAATATAAAATTGCGTTAAGCTCATTTACTATTTGTATATATAATATTTTTAAGCGTTTATATTACTATATCTTATTTAGATTCTTCAACCGATTTCTTAATGAAATGACGATTCATAAATCGTTGAATATTAAAATAGGTTACAACTGTTTCTTCATCTGTGCCTAATAAAGACTTTAGTTTATCATCAGGTTTAATAACTCGTTTATTTTCATCATTTGCAAGAGAATTTTGTTCAATATAACTACAAATAAATTTTGTTACTTCTGTTCTAGCAATAGAAGTTCCATGCTCCTTTCCCATAAAATCACACAGATCTTTTGAAATAGGAGAAGCTGCTGCAAAACCAGAAGGCTTTCTATTACCCTTACTTTGTTTCTTTGTAATTTCCTTTTTCTGTTGTTTAATTTCGCGTTTTACAGTTTTCTCAAGAGACCTCATTTGTGTAGAAATTGCAGTAATTTGAGTTTTAAATTGAGATAGAGTATTTAAAATATTTGAAAATTGACTATCAATAGGAGACGAATCTTCAGTATCGACATTCATTGTAGTGTTTTCTTGATCGGTAGACATTATAATATATATTACATCATTGTAGTATCTTTAAATAATATTTTTCTATATATAATTAAGTATTCAAATAATTATATATTATTAATAATTTTATAAAATAGATTATATAACATCTTATAGTGACGATTCATTATTATCTACACTGGATGACTCGGTACGAGTTTGTGTTTTCTTAGACTTGTTACTTCTATTACTTCGTGGAGCAGAACTTCTATTCTCATTACGAGTCTCACATAACAATTTACCTCCTTTTACACCGCGAATGTCAGAAGCTTGGTATTTATGACTCTTAGACTCTACAGTGGAAAGATTAAACTCTAAATATTCACCTTGAACAAGATATTTATATTGCTCTTCACTAACTTGAATTGCTGAATGGTGTGCAAAAATATCCATACCATCATTTTCACCACCAATAACAGAAATAAATCCATATCCTGCTTTATTGTTAAACCACTTTACGCGACCCTCGTGTGTCATATTAGTTGTTCCTGTTTGAGAATCTGTACTGCTCATTATAATACAACCTATTATTTAATCTTTAAACTATTTTGCTTAAATATTATCATCACTCTTCTAGGTAATGGTTTTCAATAAAAATATGATATAGTCATAATTTGGTTCATCATAATATGATAAACTATATGCGTAAGTTAATAATTCTTCAATTTTATTGGGTAAAAATTTACATAATTCACAAATCAATATATTATTTTTCAAGTTGTAAACTTTATCAACCTTTTGATGTTTATTATCAAAATTTATTCCCTGCCATGGTAGAGTTCCTCGTAACAAATATATTATTACATAAACAAATGATATTATATCATCACGCCTTGAATATGTATTTCCTCTATGCACATATAAACTTGTATATCTAATTGTCCCTACTACCCTATTACATTTACTATTCTGTCGATGATGTCCATTTGGAGTTATATATTGTTTTGCTAATCCAAAATCAATTAAGCATACTATATTTTTAGAGTCTAACATAAAATTAGACGGTTTAATATCTCTATGTACAATTCCTTTATTATGTATATCAGATATACATTCCATCATTTGAATTCCTATTTCTTTTAATTTATGATATTCTGTATCGACTATTCTTAATTTTGAATTATAATAACTATTTATATTTGATTCCAATAAATCCATAATTAAATAATTATAATCATTTATCTCTCCATAATATTTTATATTTACTACTCTAGAGAGTTCCCTTAAATGTCTTAATATTATAGTTTCATATTTCAAAGTACTAGTAGACTTATTCTTTCTTTCTAATTTTATCGCTACTAATTTATTAGTATTAATATGCGATGCCTTCCAAACTTCTCCATATGATCCATGTCCTATTTTATTTATTAGTTTGTAATTAGTTATTATATTTTGCATATATCATATTTATATTATATAATCCACAAAAATAATAGTTTTATATAAAATTGAATTAATTTAAAAAATATTAATTTAATTATATTATACAGCAATGGTTATTATCTGTAAAGACACATTTAAAGAAGACTCCCTTTATAAGGATCATTTTGATAAATTTCCATTTCCATTAAGCGATTTTCAAAAATATGCTATTAAGGCTATTGTTGAAAATAATCACATCCTAGTAACAGCACATACTGGTAGTGGTAAAACACTTCCTGCAGAATTTGCTATTGAACATTTTGTATCTAAAGGAAAAAAGGTTATATACACATCACCTATCAAAGCACTTTCCAATCAAAAATTTCACGAATTTTCAAAAAAATTTCCCCATATTAGTTTCGGTATTTTAACAGGAGATATTAAATTTAATCCCGAGGCTGATGTCTTAATTATGACAACCGAAATTTTAAGAAATACATTACTGCAAAAAAATACAAATAATCAATCTGTACCATTACAGTTTGAGATGGATTTTGAAAATGAACTTGCATGTGTTATATTTGACGAAGTCCATTATATTAATGACGCAGATAGAGGAAAAATATGGGAAGAAACTATTATGTTTCTCTACAACCATATTCAATTAGTTATGTTGTCGGCTACTATTGATCGACCTAGTGATTTTGCAAAGTGGATCGAAGATGTAAAATCAGACGAAAATAATAAAAAATCCGTATATTTAGCCCCAACAAATCATAGAGTAGTACCATTAAAACATTATTTATACACAACTATGCCTCAAGGACCAATTAAAAATATAAAGGACAAGGAATTTCTTAAATATATTAACAAGTTCTTACATAAACCTATTGAAATTAAAGATAATGATAAAATGTTTCATGAAGACAATTATGAAAAAGTTAAAAAGTTAAAGGATTATATTAATAAAAATAATTGTTTTATCAAACCTTCATTTGTTTTAAATGAACTTACAAAATATCTTAATAGGAATAATATGCTCCCAGCTATTTGTTTTGTATTTTCAAGGAAATCAGTTGAAAAATATGCTCAATTCATTAACTTCTCTTTATTTGACGAAGATTCAACTATTCCATCTACAATCAGAAACGAATGTAAACAAATTTTACGAAAACTCCCAAATCATCAAGAATATATAAATCTTCCGGAATTTGAATTTATTGTTAAGTTGTTAGAAAAAGGGGTCGCTATTCATCATTCTGGGGTTATGCCTATTTTCAGAGAAATGATTGAATTATTATTCGATAAAGGATATATTAAACTATTATTTGCTACAGAAACATTTGCAGTAGGAATTAATATGCCTACAAAAACTGTAATATTTACTGGATTCGATAAATTTAATGGTTCTACTATGAGACTATTATATCCTCATGAATATACTCAAATGGCTGGTAGAGCTGGAAGAAGAGGATTGGATACTATTGGTCATGTTATTCATCTTAACAATATGTTTTCATTACCATATGCACATAGTTATAGTAATTTACTAAATGGAAAACCACAAATATTACAATCAAAATTTAAAATTTCATATAATCTTCTATTAAATTTTCATCAATATGAAAATAACACATTAGATTTCGCTGCAAAAAGTATGTGTAATGGAGAAATTGAAAAGGAGTTGCGATTAAATGAGGGAAGACTTAAGGATATTACCATTAGATATAATGACAAAATTTCTAATCCTACATATGAAGCTGTTATTAAAAATAAAGACAAATATTGCGAATATATAACACTTACCAGTAAGCTAAACAATTCGAAACAAAAAATTAGAAAACAAATACAAAAAACATTGTCTGAAATTGAAAACGGAAATAAACAATTCAAACGCGAATTAGAACAATATAATTCTATTATTCAAATTGAAAATGAGATCTTACAGCAGCAACAATATATTACAAATTTAAAAGAGCATTTCCTTTCAAGATACAATGAACTCACATTATTCTTAAAAAATATGGAATTTTTAACAAATGAAAATACTGTATCTGAAAAAGGTATTTGCGCCACATATATTCAAGAAACTCATTGTCTAGCATTTGTTGATTATTTCTTTAAAAGTAATTATCTTCAAGAATTATCTGCTATGGATATTGCAGCTATGTTGAGTTGCTTCGCTAATATTAGAGTTAAAGACGAAGTTAAAATACATAATACAGACTCATTACCTACGAATTATGTATTAAAAAATACTCTTAACACACTTAATACTGTGTATGAAGAATATTTGACTGAAGAATCTAGAAATGGTAATTCTGATGTAGACAATTTAAATATTACTCTAGAACTTGTTGTTGCTATTCATGATTGGTGTAATTCACCAGACGAACAAAGTTGTAAATTTATTTTACAAAAATGTGAAATTGAATATGAAATATTTACAGGCGAGTTTATTAAAGCTATACTAAAAATTAATAATATGGTTAATGAATTAAAAAGTGTTGCGGAGTATATGAGTAATGTCGATCTTCTACACAAACTATCACTCATTCCTGATCTAACACTTAAATTTATTGCTACTAATCAATCATTATATATTTAAAGTTTATTCACATTCTATAACTTTGAAATCTAAATCAAAACACCCCATTATACAATCATCATTACCACCACAATTATCTAATAATTTTTTATTTTCTAAAAAAAGATTTAAGGTTGTATTAAAAAATGTATTTTCATCAATATTGATTTGCTCTTGCATACAAGAACCATGTTTCTCCCATTCATGTTCCCATAATGTATCATCACATTTATGCCAATATGTATTCATATCTGTTAGTAATGACCCAGTTGGTTCGGTATATGATACTGTTTTACAATTTTCTGGATATGATGTGCTGTTTATTTGAGGCCATAATCCATGAATCATATACTCCGAACTACACCATTTTTGAACTGCTAATTCATAATAATTATATATATTTTCTGAATTTATTAAAAATATATTTCCTAATAATACTATTACTTTTAAAATCATCTATATATTCTAATAATAGTATTATTTCTTTGTTTTGCCTTTTGTTTTTCTTGTTTTCTTAGTTTTCTTAGTTTTCTTAGTTTTCTTAGTTTTCTTAGTTTTCTTAGTTTTCTTAGTTTTCTTAGTTTTCTTTGTTCTCTTCTTACCACCGTTTTGTGTTCCACTACCCAACGGCGGAAAATCATCAGAAGTCGGAACTGATTGTTGTTGAGGAGCAGTAAGTGTTGCAGTGTCCCAATTACCAGCTGTTTGTTGATAAAGGGTTCGATTAAATAAATTGCTATTTAAAGCAATAATAGTAGCATTTGTTAATCTGTGTACGATGTCATTGACATCGTTACTTATATGCGCTTCTCTAAAACGACCCATTTGAAATCGCATCGATCTTAAACCTCCATCTACATTTCTGTCCGCCAGCGCATGAGTTATACTAAGAACCTGTTGCACTCTAATTCGATTATTATTTATTAATACTTGAGTTTCACGTGGTGTTGACGAATCGGAAGTCTGTTCTAAAGTAGTATGAATTGGACTCCTATTGTGTGTTGAACTCCTACGCATTTCATAACCATTATGATGGACACTTACATGGAATGCTGGAAATACTGGATCTGTATTATTATTTTGAGAATGGAAAGTAATATATAGTCCAGAGGTACTGGTGTTAATTAATATACTAATATTTTGGTCTACTGGTTCCAACCTCTGTAGTATACCATTTATTATTGCTTGTCGATTATTTCCGGTAACGCCTGTATTAACAGCAACTTGCTGGCCCGTGGAACCACTCCCTAATACATCATCTATTAATTTCCGTAACAGTTGAGCAAGAACATTACTATTTAAGCCACGAATACTAGGCAATTGTCGACTTGGAAAAATAGGGACACTATTATTGCCTCTACCCCTTCCTCGTCCTCGTCCTCGTCCTCGTCCTGTTCCTCCAATTAATTCTTCCTTACTAAACACATCAAATGGTATTTCAATTATACCAAATAAATGACTATCAGATGATTCATTTAACTCATAATCATCAGGTACATTAAAAATATAACCTAAATTTGTTTCAATATCTTTACGATTATAACCTACTTCATCAATACCCATATAATATATAATTACATAATAATATGTAATCTAATTTTTTTTTTTAATGTTGCTTCATCCTGAAAGACAAATACTTTGAACTTATATTTATGAAAATCATGTAGTTCGAATCTAGAAGTAATTCTAGAAACAGATTTTAATTTATCTAAATAAACAATGTATTGAAACAAACCATCATTTCTGACTATCTTATCAAATACATAACCATCATATTCTACCTCTAGAATTTCTGTATTCGTAGAACATAAGTGGAGAAGACTACAATCAGTTTGGATTTTACGAATAGCTCTCATAGTTGTATTAATATAATCTAATTTTTCAGTCCAATTATTATAGAATTTATCAAAGTTACTTCCATAATTTATCATATTCATATTTTTTTGAAGTTTCGCCATATTTAACAAGTCAACTAATCTTCTAATTGGAGATGTACAATGAATATAAGATTCTAACTCCAACATTTCGTGACATTTCCGCTCATCATATAAATCATATTGACCACATGAACTATTCCATATTTTCAAGAAATCATTCACATTATCTGGTAATGTTTTATTTCCTTCGTATTCTTTGTTAAAATTAACAGAACGATATATTCCGTTATTATATTTCACCATATCTCTAGAAGTATAGTAATTCATTAATATCATCAAATAGGCTACTACATCATGACTGTCTTTAATTTTTTTTAAATATTTATAGTCCTTTGATAATTTATCAACAACATCAAACATTAATTTATAGTTCTTATCTTTCAATAGTTCTTTACTATCATAAACATGATTTTTATAAACATTGATATATGTGTTTTCCAAACAATAACCAATAATTTCATTATCTTTAATGGTTAAATCAATACAAAATGCTAATCTATCTTCTTTTTCGCATAAACTACAAACACAATTAGACAATGTAAGCGGCATCATAGGTCTTTTTCTGTCAGGTAGATAAATAGTAGAAATTCTTTGTGAGAACGATTCCCATAAATCTAGTTCTTCCATCCATAACGGAACATTTGAAATGTAAATACTAATTTTATAAGCATTATTTCCTAACTCTGTAATGCTAAATGCATCATCATAATCACTGGTTTCTTTAGAATCGATACTATATACTTGTTCATTTGTTCTGTCTTTAATATCATATTTTTCTATCATAGAGGTTATAAACTCTGGAGCAGTTTTCCTTTTTAGTTTATTACTTACGGCTTTGTTAAATTCTTGAATAGAAGCATATAGACTTTTGCAATATAATTGATATTCATAAAAGTTTGATAATATATCAACATCACCTAACACACTTACGATGGTGCCTTGTGGGTGTTTATTATCCCAATTATTGTATTTAAATACAATATATTTGTTGTCTGTATTTTTCGAAAACCCCAACTTTACATTATAAGGCACAGTAAATTCTGGAAATCGTCTATCATCAGGAATACATTTATAAAGAAATTTATCCTTGTATTTTCCATATGTTTTATTGCCCTTTAAAACTAATATCCCAGGAATAGAAGGCATTGATCTTACGCTAGAATGTAAGATATTTACATTTTTATCCTTTATGTCAAAAATATCACTTGAAAATAATTTACTTAAAGTTGGAATAATATGCAATTTTTCTACTTCAATCAATGAAATTGCATCATACAAGCACCATTCTGTATAATTGCGATCATCTATGAGAATCTTATATGATGTTGTCATAATAATTAATATATTTGTAGTGTTATTATATTAATTATTTAAATCAATTTTAATTTAATAATCTATAAAAATTTTATATAAATCATATGCTATAACAAATTTAATTAATGTATAATGATTAACAACATTAAATGATGTAATTTTATATATTAGGTCCTTATGATTATTATTATTAGGTAATCCACATATATTATTATAGGCAGAAGTTACAAAACAATGTCCGAAATATGTCCACCCTGCTAATATGGTTATTGTTATTATTAAATGAATTATATAGTGTCCAAATATAAATGATCCAAACCATAAATAATTTGATATAATATGATGAACTATATTATTAACATATGCTTCATTACTTAAATTTTTGCATTCCTCTCTTGTTTCATCAGTGTATGTAGATAGAATATATATAGCTATAAATACAGACAATTGTTTTTTAAACTTATGTGATAGTTTCATACAATATACTATAAGGATAGAATTTTATTCTTTTTGTATAGGTTCTTGAGGTTCTTGAGATTCGTCTGTTTTATTATCTGAGGTGTCAATAGTAAGTTCCTTTTTCTTTGCTATTTCTCTCTTTACATTTTGACTTTGCAGTAAATTCACTAAAATATGATTTGATATAGCAATATTATTCATATATGTTTTGTATTTAAAACTACAAATGCTAGTGTTTTCAAAAAAATGAAAACTATACCACCAATATGCTGGTATTGATATAATTTGACCAACCTTTAATTCTACTTCTAATGTTTTTAATTTATCAAAATCAGATTTAAATTGAGATTGAACATTCCATGGATTAACTGGAGAGAGAAATTCAAAATTTTCATAATCTTTAATAGTATATAAATATTTCGATGATTTTGGTGGTATTAATTTTATTTTTACTTTACCTTGTGTAACCATGTAAAAATTTCTATAATTTAATTCATATTTTAAAGGAGTTTTTGTCTCATTTGAAGAAAAATTTACATCATACATACAATTACATACCGAATATGGTCTTAGAAAATTATCATTATATCTCATAGTTTTAATTAATCCAGTTTCTTCTAGGAACTCAGTATTATTTTCACTAATAAATCTCTCTTCCGAATCCTTTCTAAATATTTCTCTTGCAGTATTTAATGTTAATGGTAAATATAATTCACTAACATCATCATATTCTTTAACATTTCTAACTTTAACATCAAATGCTCCATAATTTCTCTCAATTGAATCTATATTACATTCATTTATTAGACCGTCTACATTATAATCAAAAATAACCGGTTGCCTAATATCACATATTTCTTCTAATTTTTCTTTTGATGGCTGTTCAATTTCATAAACTTCTAAATCATCACTTATCTTTAAATGAAATGTTATGTGTAAATAAATGAATAAAACAATACAAAATATTAATACCGATAATAAAGTCTTCATATTATTTTATTTTAATACAATAATTTTTATGTTTATACTTATTAGTCTACAGGTTCAATTAATAGTCCATTTCCATCAAATGCTTGTGGTTCGTCAGAATTTAATGGTGTAAAATTAGAACCATCATCATCGTCTTCGTTATTGAATTCTTTAATTTCATTATTATCTTCATTAATGACAACGGATTTTTCTGGTTCTATATTCTCTGGTATAATAGGACGAGTAGTAAATGTAGGTAAGTAATCGACTGATTCATCGCCAACATTCTCTTCATTTTCTGACGATAATTCTTCTGTTTTTTCAGTAAAATTATCAATTATCATTGAATTTGCGTCTGAATCAGATGGATGAGTTAAATTTAAATTTTGAATAATAAAATGTAGTGTTGTATTTAAACTATTAATTATAGATTGTTGTGATTCAACCATATTATGTAGTGATTCAATTTCAGATGCAAGTTTTTGATCATTTTCATAAAAGGCTTTTAAGTCTAATTTTTCTTCTAATTGAGTCATTAATAACTCGGTAAGTTCATTAATATCAAATTTGTCTGAACTGGATGATAATGTAGGATTAGGATTATTGACACCGTTATTTTCTTGAATTCTATGAATAGCTTCTTGTATAACATTTAACTTTGCTTCATGTTGTTTTAACATAATAAATGGAGGAACTTGAGGAGATTGATTGACTTGTGTATTTGGAGGAACTTGAGGAGATTGATTGACTTGTGCATTTGGAGGAACTCGTATTTGCTGCTGATTATTGGGTCCTGAAGGTGGTGTTGGTCTAGTTGGTGTTGGATTAGATCCAGCACCACCGGCTCTTCTTCTTCTTGCTGCTGCTAATGATGAACTTGAACTCATATTTAATAATAAAAAATACTAAAAATAAGATAATTGTTCGCAATTATTCCTAAATAATATAATAGTAAAAATAATAAAGGATTGAATATGAAAGAATATATACATGATATATTGTGTTGTTGGTGTCGAATATAATAGTATGAATATGCCTATATCGGTTTGTATTTTAAAATCATTTACTAATGTCGATGATGCAGTAAAATATAGAGATAAACAAAATAAATATACTACCATAGATATTATTGAAACTGAAGTAGATAAGGATAATGATACAAATGTAGAAAATGAATTAAATTTTAATTAAATAATATTACTCATTGTTTACACCATTGAATATTTACACCTTTGCACATTTAAAACGCCGTTTTTAAGGCAGGTAATTTTTTAGTTTCCATTTAAATATACCCAACATGCTGTTTATATAAACCCAAAATACTTACTTTATCCAAGCGAGTACGGTGTTTAAGCACTTGTGTTGTCATTAAATAATCAGCAACCGGTTTATAAAATAACCAATATTGGCCCTCTGTTGCGTTAGTACCTGCATGTACATAAAAGATATTTCCAGGAAAGGTTGGAGAATCCGGATCGTTCGAGGTGGTTTCTTGTCCATTTACATATTCAATCATATTTCCAATTTCAAGTACATTATGCCCATCCCAGGTACAGGCGTTCAAATTATTAATAACGCCACGATATTTTTTTGTACGAACACCTTTATCATTACTTTCACTATAATATGTAAGTCCAGTTTCCACATCGTATGTAAAAACACCTTTATCATAATATTCAATATAATATGTATGTCCAGTTTCCAAATCGTATGGTGATATTGAGTTCATTTTTAATAATATAGTTATTATATTCTAAATCAATTAATCAATTTTATAATATATTCGGGATTAAGCCCTCATTGCCGCTTTAATTTGGGGGTGCTAATTATTTTTATGCCGACGCTATTCAAGACGAAGTTAAGCAACCATCTTTATTTTGATAGGTGGATGGTGTTGATAATCATGTATCTTAAAATCTTCTAATACATAGTCATTAATATTATCTCTCTTGTTTAAAATTTCTACTGTTGGAAAAGGATAAGGCGTCCTTGTTATTTGCTCTTTCATAGCATCTAAATGTTCCGCATAGATATGGCAATTACCACCGTAATGTATAAATTCATGGGGTATTAAATCACAATGTTTTGCTAATAAATGTACTAGAAAGCTGTAGGAACATATATTAAATGGAGCGCCTGCTGCTTCATCTTTGCTGCGCTGAAACATACAACAGCTTAACTTGTTACCATCAACCACATTAAATTGAAATAAAACATGACAAGGTGGTAAACATCCTCCATCTAATTGTTCTACATTCCATGCACTAATTACCATTCTTCGTGAGCTTCGTTGTGCAGGGTCTTTCAAAGTATCTATTACTTGTTGTAACTGATCTATACCTTGTCCCGAATAATCAGCATCACAACCCTTATATTCTGCTCCCCAGTGCCTCCACATGAAAGAATATAGCGATCCAATATCTCCTTCTTCATAATGCTGTAAGCCTCTTGAATCTAAAAATTCACGGGTAGTATTCGCATCCCAAATATGAACTCCATCATCGTTTAATCGTTTATTTGAAGTATCTCCTCTAATAAACCATAATAGCTCTTTAAGACAGGTTTTCCAAGCAGTTTTTTTAGTAGTAAGAATAGGAATCTTACCATTCTCAAGAGAGAAATGCATAGCTGAACCAATAGCAGTCTGAACCGGACCATTTCTACCCTCCTCCAAAGTGCCGTGTTCCATTAAATCTTTTAGCAAATTAAGATATTGATATTCTTCGTGATAATTCTCCTCCCCTGGGCGTGGATCTCTGTCCTTGTATTTATTTAGGTCAATTGCATATCTCAACATTATATTCAAAAATAAAAGTATATATTTAAATATTTTTAAATCTTATTATAAATCATATGGATAGACTTGAAAAATCTACATCAAATAATAATGAAGGTTTTATAAAAGCAGTATTCCCTTTTGATGAAGTACAAAAAGGTTTATTATTAAATATTGCACAATATGTTGTTTTAGCTGTAATACCAATTGTTATATTATTAAAAGTGGTAAAAACATATTCTCCAGAAGCCGAAGACGACAAAGGAAGTTTAGTAATAACTGTAGAGATACTAGTACAACTGTTATTCATGTTTTTTGCATTGTATTTTATACATAAAATAATTGAATATATCCCAACATATAGTGGAATGGCATATGAACCTTTTTCAATGACAAATACAATCCCTGTAATCATTTTATTTGCACTTACAATTCAAAGTAAATTAGGAGATAAGCTTCAAATACTTGTAGATAGAGTAATGGATTTATATGATGGTGGTTCATCATCTACAAAATCTGATAATAAGAATCAAGGACAAGTTAGAGTAACTCAACCATTATCCCAACAATATGCAGGACAAGCACCCACACAAATGAGTGCCCCACCTCCGCAAGCAGTTTCACCACCTCCTCAATTACAATCTCAAATGACAAATATGAAGAGTCAAACAAATGAATATTCTATACCTCAAAGTCCCGACTTTAATAATATGTATGCTGGTCCTGAAACTCCTTTAGTTGGCGCAGCTAGTCCATCTATGGAACCAATGGCTGCAAATGACTTTTTAGGAGGATCATTTGGAACATCATTTTAAAAAATAAATTAATTTATTAATTAATATAATAAATTAATTATCTTATGCTCTTGAAGCCAATTTAGTAGGTGAATATTGTGACGCTTGAGGAGAACCCATTGATGATGCATCAACAGCGTGTTCTACATTTTTATTAGTCATACCTTTAGGATTGAATCTTCCTAAAGTAGGTGCAAATCTACTACTCATTTGACCAGTCATTTGAGATCCTCTATTATACATAGAATTTGCTCTAGATTCCATCCCTTTAGCCATGATAAAATTAGAAGGGTTTTTATACTTTTGGTTATTATATTGGGTTTTCATCATATCAGATCCCTTAGTCATATTTGTTTTTGCAGATGATTTAATATTAGAAAGGCCTTTTGTAGCACTTGAGTGCATTTCATTAGCCTGTTTTTGACCCGCTTTAAGTCCAGCATTATAGTGTTTATTTGCAGCATCAGTGCCTGCTTTAACTTGTTGTTTTAAATAATCCATTTATATTAAATATACAGAATAAAAATAAACGAATAGCTAAATAGTTGTATAGTCATTTTTTATTTCATTACTTAAATAAGTATTTTTTCCAATAGCTCTAATTATCTTATTAGTCTCTTTTTCATCATCCTCGATACTTGTCATAGAATTAAACACTAATTTTGTCATTTTTGTCTGTAAATCGTCATCTGTATCCCATCCATTATTCGCATCTTTCCATTTAGATATATTTGTTCTCTGTTTAAATGATAATGTTTTTATTCCTTGAACTAGTAGTTTTAGTTCATTATCTTTCTCCCAAACATTATTGTCTTTAACATACATTGTTTTTCTAGAAGGATCTGTACAATGTATAGGACGCTCTAAAACATCCATATTATTTAAACCATTTGTAATCATATTAGTAATTGTTTTAGTCAATCCATTTTCAATAGTATTATCATATGTCTCACTAGTAATTGGTAATGAGTGAATAAAATCTGTAAGATTCATTGCATTTTTGCAGTGCTCATTTAAAAACATATTAATATTAAATTGATTATTATTAGTAGTTGTATTATGACTATTACTTGTAATATTATTGCCTTTCATATGTGGAAGTAATTCAACAAAGTTTCTTTGAATTTCTTTATTTTCCTTAAGTAATAAAAGTACAATTTCTTTGAATTCACTCTCCTTTTCCTTTGATAATGTAGCAATATTTTGATTATAATTATTAATCTCATCATTTACATCGTCAAGTTGGGTAAAGCACCGTTTTTTGTGATTGTAAAGAGATGCGCGATGCTGATAGATATTTCCACAATATTCACATGAAAATGCTGTGGGGTTTTTTGGGGTAAAATATGTTGTATTTGTTGTATTTTTATGCTTTCTAGTGGAAATATGTCGAGAGTAGTCTTTTTTGTTGCTACATGCAAAGTTACATTTTTCACAGAAATATTTATTGGGGTTTTTTTGGGGTAAAAATGTTGTCATTTTGTTGTATATTATACAACAATATTTTACCCCTAAATACTTTTCGAAAATAATATAAAATTTTATCATAACAAATTTTTAGTTATTTTTTCTGAAATGAGAGCATTATGCTCTAAAACCACTTTTTGCTTATTTTTCAATTCTAAATCCAAAAATAAAAAAAACACACATAAAAACCTTGTGTAATTTTTCAAAATTCAAAATCAAATATAAAAAAACAAAAAAATGCATTTTACTACATATATCAAATGGTTTCCGTTTTTTTTCATTAGATATTTCTCCCTTCATATGAAGGCATTTACCTTGAACAACCTACATTATTTGTTGTTTTCTACCAGTTATAAACAGTCTATGTAGTGAGGTGTTGCCTACATAAAAACGATCCTCTTATTTACCGAAATCCAAAAATCAGGTTGTTCATTCGCTCAAAAACGAGGATAAAATCAGGTGTTTTAATTATCGATATTTATCTCTCTCTTTTTAATATTTAACATTTCATATATGAATTATGGTATTTATAGCAATAAAATATGATATATGATATTTTACAATTAATATAAAAATAACTAATATTAATATATATGTCAAATGATGAAGAAGTAAATAATCCATTAGAAAAAGCATTAGAAAATGATAGTAATTCTAGTATTATGAACTATAACAGTAGAATGATCAAGAGTATAAAAAATGATTATTTACAAAAATTATTATTATCAAGAGATAATTTAAAAGATTTTCATGAGAAATTAAAAAATTATCGTTATGTTGATGATTTAACAGATATTCAATATGGGAGATATATTAGATGGATAAATTTAAAAGATCCTAATAAAATTGCACTTACTAGAGGAGGAATTATAATTGATATTAAAATACTAAGCAACGGAATACATCTTGTTTGTAAAAACACTTATAATCATAAATTTCAAATAAAAATAGATGAATGTTACATATTTCAAAAATTAACCGAGCAAGAACAAATTTTATTAATGGCGTTAGATTATTTGGATAAATCAAAATAATTATTTGTCATTCATTATACGAAGCCAACATTTATGACAGTATTTTTGTCGAAGAATCACAAATGTTGGATTATGAGTATCATGTACTGTAATTTTTGTATCTACACAATTTAATTGACACCTATTACATGGAAATCTCCATTTTAAATCATCGTATATTTTTGTTATACCGTTTACTGTATTTGATGTATACTCTGTATCATAAAAAAAATTTATAAACCCATATACTTTTTCCTCTTTCTTTTTTTCTTTTTTCATTGTCTTATATATTATACATATAATTATTTATATTACTATATATGTAGTTATAATCTAGAGGGCAGTTTTAAAATATTCCTCCATGTATTCATTCTATTAACAGCATGTGTATGAAGTGTCGGATAATTTTGTTTTGCATAAACAGTTGTAAATAAGTTGTCATCGGCATGTTTGAATACTCTATTTTCAAATAAATCTTCGGCATGTTGAAATGATAAGTCAAAATTTTTTCCATTAACCTTCATATCATAAATAATACATCTATCGAAATCATATGCAGCTAATAAATCTGCTTCTCTAACTGCATGATATGCCGATTGATAAATACCTAAGTCGGGAAATCCATTAATTTTAACCTTTGAATATGACATTGTAGTAATAATTTTAGATATAATATCACTGTCTTCACTAGATAGATGTAAGTTTGTAAATGTAGTAATTTCTTTAATGCCTATAGATTCGTCCATATATTTTTTATCACACATATCATGTAAAGCTGCTGAAATATAAATAATATTTTTATATGGCTTAATACCAGGATTAGTATATAATTCTGTTTCATATATACTATGGGCGTAGTGTAAAACATTCATACTGTGTGAAATATCATGCGATTCGTCAATTTTATACTTACTAGAAGTCATAAGAATAAAATTAAATATCTCGGAAAATAACTTTACGGTATTCATAATAATTATCTATTGTTAAAATTGAATTGGAGTATTTAAACAATTCAATTTTATATTTTATTATTATTTATGTAGGTGTAAAATATTCAATATAACCTCGTAGTATAGACTTATATACCAGTTTAAGTGGTGTAAATAAACTACAAATATACAGTCCTGCTTTTATTTGCACTTCATTATTCAAGGCAATATTTATAGATTTATATACCAATTCGTCATTTGTGTATTGATCTATATTATCAGTAGTTGGTTCGATATATACAATATTCTTTGCATCTACAATGAGGTTTTCTAATGTAACCATTATTATTTTACGTAGGTGTTTTTTTTTTCATAGTTTTCCGCTTCTTTTTAAAATTAATTTTTTTACTAAATTTATGCAAATTTTTTTTAGTACCCTTTTTTGAAACGAATCTAGAAGATTTTTTACATTTGAAGTTATAAAAGTCAATATTTCTATTTTTGAATATATTTTTTCTACAAATAGCAATGGCTGCCTTCTCATTAATGGTATTAGATTTAACTTTTTTAATACATTTACATAATTTTGATGACAGTACATCCTCGGCAATATCTTTTTTTGATTTATTATTTGGAATATCTATATTGTAAAAATCGATTATTTTATTGTAATCACTAGATGTTAATTCCATTTATAGAGTATATTTATTGGTTAGATTTTTTATAATTATATAATGTATATGAACATAGTAAAAAAAATAGTTGTATTTGATTTAGATGAAACATTAGGGTACTTTACCGAGTTAGGAATATTTTGCGATTGTTTAAATAGATATTACAATAATCAAGAATTCAGCAATAAATATTTTGTAGAAATACTAGATTTATATCCTGAATTTATAAGGCCCAAAATATTACATATATTAAAATACTTAGTAGAGAAGAAGAAAAGAAATAAATGTTATAAGGTTATGGTATATACTAATAATCAAGGACCTAAATCATGGTGCAAGTTAATTACAAAATATTTTGATAGTAAAGTTGGATATAAATTATTTGATAAAATAATAGCAGCATTTGAGGTAAACGGTGAAAGAGTAGAAATGGGGAGAACATCGCATAATAAAAGCGTAGATGATCTCATAAAATGTACAAAATTACCAAAAAATATTGATATATGTTTTATAGACGATGTAAATCATCCAGGTATGAGTGAAGAGAATGTATATTACATAAATGTAAAACCTTATCATTATAGATTAACAATAAACCAATTAATATTGAGATTTTTAGATTCAGAGTTAGGACAAAATATCAAAAATAAGTCTGAGTTTATAAATATTATAGAAGAGGAATTTAAACAATATCATTATCGTGTACATAATAAATCGAATGATGAACAAGATATAGATACAATAATCGGAAAAAAAATATTGGAACATATAAAACAATTTTTTTATGAAAATAATAATAAAACATTAAAACGAGGACGAAGGGTGAGAAATAGAAGTTTAAAGGTAAATAAATCTATTTAATAAATTTTAATAATTTTGCACCTTCTAGTATATCAAGATTTTTTCCATATTCACTAATAGTAGTAGTAGTAAGTAAAAATACTGCTGACGAAAAAACAATTTTTCTATCAAACTCTGTAAATTTAATTTTAGTGAATGGATTAAATCTAATTAATAGAAAACTAATAACATAATACTTAATAATTGTTTCTAACATCGACAAGTATTTTGGATTATATGATTCAATTTTAAAATATGCTACTGCATATAATAGATATGATGTATAAAGAGCAACATCAAACAATACTTCATGATATTCAACCATTTTATATAATATATAAAAATAATATAATTACACATCTTCTACAGTTAAATAGTCTATAATAGTTGGTTTATTATAAATGTCCAATGATCGTGCGCTTGAATCAGTTGAATTGCAGTATTTGGGCATCCAAAAATGAGGAATGATTTCATCCTTATTTGGAAAATGTTTGTTAAATATTTCTCTGTAATAAAGTTGCTCTTTTGTAGTAGGAGTATTATGAGAATATTTTTTTATTAGAATATTATATTCATCATCACTATATATACTATCAATTGTATCCTGAATTATTTCATACCAGGATTTTTCTGTAGAACTAACACCATCACTAAATGCTTCTTTTTTTCTCCATAAAACATCATCTGGTAATAATTGAGGATCACAATACTTAACTGAGTTTCTCAGGAGATATTTTTCTATTGTTTTAAAATTATTATGATTTCTAATACGAGTAGGAATTTGCAAATAATTTGATACAAATGATCTATCTAGAAATGGTGTTCGTGCTTCTAATCCATGACATGAAATACTTCTATCACTTCTTAAAACATCAAAATAATGAATTTCTTTAAGAAGACGCTTACATTCGTAATCAAATTCAATATCAGATGGGCAGTTATGAAAATATAAGTATCCACCTGTTAATTCATCAGACCCATCACCATTGAATATAACTTTTGCATCACTATTTTCAGAAATATATTTGGCAACTAGATAATTACCAACACTAGCTCTAACCGTAGTAGTATCATAACTTTCAATATTATATATAACTTCGGGAATTGTGGAGAAAAATTCATGTTCGCTAAGAATAATTTCAGTATGTTTAGAATTTATATGCTTAGAAACAGCCGAAGCATACTTTAAGTCGGACCCGCCTATCATACCTATGCTATATGTTTGTAGTTGGTTTTTAGGAATAAATTTAGAAACTAATGCAGTAATTAAACTACTATCTAGACCACCTGATAATAAACAGGCAAGATTGGTTTCCATAGTAATAACCCGTTTTTTAACAGCATTAAATAAGTCATTGTAAATATTTACATAGTATTTCTCCAATTCGTTATGATTAATAACTGTTGATAAAGATGTAGGATAATTATGATTATAGTTAAAAGTGTTGTATTTATATGGAATATCTGTAATAGAAATATTGTTGTTTGGTAATATATTAAATTTCATATAACTACCTGGTTCAAATGTATGTACATCATCAATTATATTGTTAATTTGTTTTAATAATGACGCACATATAAAAAAGTCTTCACCAAAACCATAAAATAATGGTCTAACACCATAAGGATCACGAGCAATATAACCAGTATTATTGTTAGAATCAAATAATACAAATGAAAATACCCCATCTAAATTTTGAACTGTATAATCAATACCATATTTTAAATACAAGTGAATAATTGCTTCACAATCAGAGTTAGTTACTGGATTTACTGATAATTGAGAAAATATTTGTTTGTAATTATAAATTTCACCATTGCATATTAAATAAATACCTTTATGAGTAATTGGTTGATTAGATATATCATCAAGTCCATTAATTGCTAATCTATGAAATCCATATAATATATTATCATTTATGACTTTTAAAGTGGAATTTTCTGGTCCTCTACTTTGTCCTTTATTGAATATTTTATTAATAACAGAAATGTCCTTTTTAAAATCTACAATTGCATATTTATTTTTCAAAATAGCAAAAATTCCACACATGATACAATAAATAGACTTTAGCCTTTATATATTTTAAGTATATTTAATAAAATAATAAATCTTATTATATATTAATGAATACAAATACAGTAAATAAAATGTATGGAGTAGTAAATGGTTATTTTAGGTGTAATAATGATAGAGTAGATGATCTAAATAATAGAATATCAGAAAGAAATATACCATCTAAAAGTCTTCAACCACAATATAGCATAAGGCCAGTAGCTACAAAATATGGATATATGCAAGTGTTAGATCAATACAAAAAACCCACAATACCATTGAATAATTATAAGTCATATTCACCTAGCACAACATTTAATCCAGGAAATGCACAAGCACCTTGGAGTGGATTTTCGAATAATATAAACACTGAATCAACATTAAGAAATCAATTTTTTGCTTTACAAAAATGCGAACAATCAGAGTTTGTACCGCAATCAAATAGTGATTTATATAAAACCACCGTTGATTATAAACCCGTAGAACAAACCCATCCTTTATTATTTAATAAGCCTGAGTTTGCACCATTTAATCCAAATAAATTAGATGTAGGAAACAATTTATTTAATAATTTCACTAGATACGATATAAAAAATTCTGACGAATCGTGTTAAAAGGTTAATAAAAATCATTGATATATGTAAATGGATATATCAATGAACGATATAGATAATATAACATTACAATACTTTACAAATAAAAGTCAATATGATAATATTAAAAAAAAAAAAGGCGATATAATTGATGAGATGTATGTAAAAGAAAAAAGTTTCTATAAAAAGCGAATTTTAGATTTAACAAAAAAATTATTCAAAGAAGGAAATGAAGAGATGCAACTAAAAACTATATTTAATGGTTATGTAAAATCATGTATAAATTATATAAAATTCAATGATAAAAAAGAAATATATCAAGGGCAATATAATGATGAAAATTTAGAGAGTTTAGAATTAAACATGGATAATATTGATGATATATCATATAATAATGTTGATTATTTAATGTGTAAAAAACAAAATGTCAAAACAGTTAATTTAGACACATATGTTAAAAAGAAATCAAATAAGACAAGTAGTATTATAGTACCAAAAAAAATGGAAATGAATATAAAAAGTAAAGAATATAAGACGAAAGGCATTGTTGTTAAAGGAAAAAAGAAAAAGAAAAAGAAAAATATCACTAATAATTATGAAGAAGACAAAAAAGAGCCATCATAAAAATGTTCATAAAAAAAGGGGGCATAGAAATACCAGTCATAAAAAAGAACATTATGATGAAATATATGAAAAAATGAATTGTAGTCCAAATCCAAATAATAAAAAAAATTATTCGTGTTATTCGGATAGTTCTTTATTAAAAATGAAAAAATATTGGAACATGAGACATCCTCGAGATAAAATTACTGCAACCAAACCAAAAGAAATATGGATGGAGTTAAAACGCAATATGTCAAACAGTTGTAATAGAGAGTCGTGTTGGTTGAGAAGTAAATTTATGCAAGGAAACACCGATGCTGAATTACTTAATTATACATTTGCACCAAAGGCACCTCAAAAATGGAAGGTTAAGCCTGATGAATGGTTAAGTAGTTTAGATATAGAATCTGTTATGAAACAATATGAAAAATATTATAAATGTTTTGAATTTTTAGGACCATCTCCAATTGATTACGATCATCATAAATTATATGGCGAATGTGTATGGGAAGAATTATGTAATTTAAATATAAGTGATCAAATCAAGCGTCATAAAAATAAAATAGGAATAATTTTAAATACACATCCTCATAATAAAAGTGGAGAACATTGGATTTCTATATTTATAAATATAAAAAAGAAAGAGATAATTTATTTTGATAGTAATGGTAATAAACCACCTTCGCAAGTGGTAAAATTAATGAATGAAATAAAGGCTCAAGGACAACAATTAGGTATAAATTTTACAATAAGTGAAAATGATATAGAACATCAAGAGACTGAATCAGAATGTGGAATGTATTGTCTATATTTTATCGTTGAAATGTTAAAGGATAAAGACTTAAATTATTTTTTAGAAAATAAAATAGATGATGGAGAAGTATTTAAGTTAAGAAAGAAATATTTTAATGTTATTTAAATATAATTTATTTACTATATTATATGAATTATTTAAGTAATGATAATAAAGGGCTAGTATGGGGTATATTACAAGAAAGTAATATGTTTGATGGATTTTCAGATGATAAATTTGGAAAAATAAAACAAATGTTTGATAATACCATGATTGAAATAAATAGTAATTATAGTAGTAATAGTTTAATAGAGAAGAATAAAATAACAGTAGAGACATTAATGTCAAGAATAACTACCGAAAAACATACTATATCCAATTCATCTTCTTCACCATCAAAGATAAAGGTGGTATATAAGTCAGAAGATATACACAATAAGAGAGAAAATGAATTAAATTTAAAATTAAAAGAACAAGAGAGTAATTTTAATAAATTAATAAATCCATCAAAACCATCTGATATTAATTTCAGTGATAATTCAACAGATGACAAACCGATTGGCGATGAAATGGATAAACTAATTGCAGATAGACTAGCGAGTAGAGAACGAGAATTAGAAATACCAAAAATGACATCTGAAGGAGAGAAATGGTTAAATGTAACAAATACTGATGTACCACCAACTCCACCCATCAAAAAGAATGAAGATAAACGAGTGTCATTTGAAGTAAATGAAATCAATGAAGTAATTGGTGAATTACCTATTAAGACAAAACCAGAAAAGAAAAATGTGTTAAATTTTTTTAAAAAAATTCAAAACAATTCAAATGAAGAAATTGATTCAGTAAAAAGTAAAATAGAAGAATTAATTAAAAAACAAGAATTAATAATAAAAGAAAATATTGAAATGAAAAATAGTTTAAATAATCTATTAAATAAAATATAACATATATAATAATGAGAAGTCGCAATAATAGTTTAGATTCAACAACATCAAGTAGAAGCAGAAGCAGAAGTTGGAGTTATGGTAGTATAGAAAGTATAAAATTAGAAATAGAAGAGTCAACTCCTCGAGTATGTAAAAGAAGAGTAAGAGAGAGAAATGTAGAAGATAGAAGACCAACACCATCAGTACAATATTGGAAATTAATAATGAATAGATTAAATAAATTAGCAAAATAATGTATGTCAATAACACATATTATTTTGTAAATAAGAACATTTATACCTTAGTTTTAACAAATTTGGCCTTTCCATTGTCTTTATATACAATCTTACCAATAGGGTCAATATCCGTTCCAAATTCTTTTGCTTCATTATAACTAGACATTTCATAAACTTCATTAGTAGTTTTGTCTAGTGCAAAAGTAACCATTTTACCATCAATAGGGAGTTTTATTTCAGTTGGTTTAAATAATGTAGTTTCGCGATTTATTCCCGCAACAGAATCGGATTCTTCATTTGTAATCGAAGGTTTATATGAAAATGAATTAGGATTAGCTTTACCAAAAGAGAAACATTTAATGCCATCTTTATTACCGGGTTTATTATATATAGCACAATCCATAGAGGATTCTTTAACCGAATTTAAAATTTGTTCTGTTATTTTTTCTTTGATAGTAGATATTTCATGTAATGCTTCGTCACTAGTAATAGGTTTAGAGTCGTCAAATTTACTAGTATCATATAATTTCATTTCCATAGCATTTTCCCCTTCAGTTTGTTCGGGTGTAAATGTCATAAGATATAAAAATACATTAACCGTTCTTAATTCAGGAGGCAATGCTTGATGACTACATATTCTTTTGGCGCGACCGATTACTTGTTGTCCTCTTACAGGATGCCAGTAAGGTTCAACTATATGAACATATCGCGTATTTTTTAATGAAATACCTTCTGCACCCGATGCAGTAATGCTGAGAACCTTAATAATTTCACCATAATGATTATTTGTAGATATAGGCAATATATCTCTTGTAATTGAATCGGGTACTTTTGTCCAATCACTATTAAATATATTTCTTATAATTTCTTTTTCTTCTGCATCTTCAGTACCAGTATATAACGCGAATGTAGGTTTTCCTTTATCTTTTTCAGAAATATTAAGATTCCATATACCGGCTTCATTTTTCTTGATTTTAAATTGTGCAAATCCGTTGGCTTCTAATATAAGTTTTAAAATACCAATACCTTCAATAGTTCTAAATTGACTATAAATAAGATGTAATCCTTTGAATTCTGGGTCCATAATATTTTCAAGTATATGTAGAAATTTTGGACTATATGTTTGTAATCCACTAGAGGTTAAATATTTACTCGAGTTGTCTTTTAAGAATTGTAATGCTTGTTTGATACGCTCATCATAAGTATCATCTTGTTTATTTTTAATATCTTTATCGAGAATATCTACATCTTCTAAGTCATATAATCCATCAGGATTAGCAATTTTTTCGGATACAGGCACTGCATCTAATATATCTTCATCCATAGATTCTTCAATATCTTCAATAGTATTATCTTTGTCTGGCATGGGTCTTGGAAATTCTATAGGGAATACAAAATTACAAAAGGCTCTGGAAAAGATTCGATATGTAGATACGGAATCTTTATAAAGATCATCATTTGCTGCTGGTTTTCGTTTTTTATTAGCCTTTTCAAGTTTTCTTTCTGCTATTCTGGCTTGTTCATAGACACCAAATTGGTAATCACTCATAGGAATTTTAATAACTTTAAAATCGGTAATTTTATTAAATGCGGGCATTAGCTTTTCCTGAGCACTTTTAAAGTAAGAGGTTAATCCAAGAATGCGTTTTTTTAATAAAGATTCATTTTTTAATTTTTTATTTGAATCAATGAAAAAGCCTTCAAACGACTCTATATTATCGGGTAATGCTTTATAGTATTCTACCTTAATATTATTAGTAATAACATCAATTTGTTCTTTTTTTAATATTGATGTGATAAATTTAACAAAATCATCATCTGATACATTACCACGATTCTTAACTTTAAAATTGGTGACGCCTTTATATGTACCGTCTTTATTAACATCTATAAAACCAAATGGGTTTCTAGTAACAGTAAGAACTTTAGATGCAGGTTTATAATCTAAATAATCTAATACATCAAGTCCTTTAAAAATATTAATCATTTCAGTTTTATTGATTTTTTTACTAGTGTTTATATTTAATGGAAAAGACCATGTTTTTATATAGCCTCGTAAAATATTGAATAAAATAGCAATTTCATTTGGATAATTAATAATAGGCGTTCCAGATAGTAAAACGATTTTACAATTATCTGCACTCATTAAATATTGATATAATCTCATTGATAAAGCTTCTGGTCTTTTTAATTTATTAACGATTCTACTAACTAAATTATGTGCTTCATCAACAATAACAACTTTATTGTCAAATGGATTAATAGTATAGTCTCTTGTTAAGTCTTTTAAGTGACTATTTCTAAGACCATTATAATTAATAAATCTATATTTGTTAGTAATCATTTCATTTATTTGTAAATCAAGACTTTTTTTCTCCTCACTAGAAAGATCTTCGAAATTAGATGATTTTTTAACATTTACTAACCAAGCACCACCATGTTTAATAATATAATCAGAAGATATACTTAATACAGAAGACAATGTGGATACAAGACTTTGATTTGGATTTGATTTACTACCTATATTAATAAATTCCCAAAATTGATTAGTTTTATAAATATCGTCACCACATGATTTTAATTCTTGTAAATAATTCATTCTTAATGATGCAGGAGTCATAACTATAATCTGCTTATCAGTTTTCATACCTTCGGCAATAGCAATAGAACTACATGTTTTACCACTTCCTAATCCATGATACAATAATAAACCTCTATAAGGGGAATATATATTTAAATAATCTCTAACTAATTTTTGATGAGTAAGTAGACTAAACTTAGCATCGGATGCTTTGTCGCACGATATAGTAGATTGGGCTGATTCGAATTCTTCTTTGTAAGGTTTAAACAATTTGTTTATGAATGAGATAAATGATTCTCTATTATTCATGTAATAAGCATTAGCTCTATACAAGACCTTTTTATCTTTTATAGGTAATCTATCAGATAGTTTACTATCATTAATAGTTAATTGTAAATCAATATCATCAGCAATAACTTGTAATTCAGGTTGTTTTGTTTTTCTTTTACCTGGTTTACTTGCAGTAGTTTCTTCTGCATCTTTATCGGGTATTAATTTTAATTTTTTAGATATTTTTTTTGTTTTTTTAACAATTGGAACAACCTCAGATGATGGCTCGATAATTTTTATTTGTACAGGGGTATTACCCTTTATTTTTATTGGAATATTAAGTTTTGCAATAAATTCATCGCGATTAATTAAGTTATTTTTTGTTTTATCATTAACAGTAGTATTAATGACTATAGAAGAATCGTCATTAGATTTACATGTTAAATCTTGTATTTTTGGAATAGGTTTAACTTTTAATTTTTCTAAAACACTTGAAGACATCTATATTAATTAACGACATAAAAAAAGGAGAATTTACTTATTAATCAAGCATTTTCAATGTTTGTTCGCAAGCGAGTTGTTCAGCCTTCCTTTTAATCTTATGTGTTCCCTTTCCAAGAAATATAAATACTTTTTGTTTCTCTTCAAAAATGTCTTGAATTTTCTGAAATGATCCAATTGATTTGTAATTAATTGCATTTGTTTTATTTACTTCGTGAATTTTTTGTCCTAAACACAAGTAAACACCCATTTCATAACCATAATCATCATCATGTTTTATTTCAATATAATGTGGCGTATCCTTAAATTCCTTTTGAATTTTCACTTGTAAAATATTTTTATAATTGTCGTCGTCTTGAATTAGTTTCATCCAATCAACATGTTTTTCAAAAACACTTTCAACAAAAATTTGGGCCATTTGAAATCCCGGACCTGTAACAAATATATTTTTAAACCAGCCTTCATCGTCAGATACTTCTATTTTATTAAAATCTAAAAATAATGCACCAATAAATGATTCGAATAAACAACCTAATTTTTTTAAATTAGTTCTAGTTTTTTTCTCCTCAGCATGTTTAGAAATAATATAGTATTTGTGTAGTCCCATTTCTAATGCTAATTTTCCAATTGCCTCATTTTTTACAAGTGCGATTTTTTTTTCAGTCATATAGCCCTCGTTTTCTTTAGGAAATCTTCTATATAAATAATATTTAGTAATTAATTCTAAAACACCATCGCCTAAGTACTCTAGTCTTTCGTTTGACTTTGTGTGAAGCGGTAAACAATCAATTGGTTGTTCAGTAATAGTAATATTTTCTTGTAAATTATATATTTGTGGCCTTTTTGTATACGATTTATGAATAAATGCGCGTTTATAAAGATTAAGGTTTGATACTTTTGCAGCAATTCCATATTTATTTAGAATAGATTGAACTTGATTCAATGTAATCTCAACATTGTTTGAATTATAAGGATTAAATACGAGACCTTCATCTGATTTAACAATATCATCATCATGGCTTATTTTAAATTCTGTCATATACAATTATATATATGTATCTGTTTATATATTTTGTTAAATCTATAAAATAAGTTTTAAAAAATAATATTTAGTGATTATATAAATGCCCGTCGGATATATGCAAGGTAGTAAAAGAGCTAGAAGTACTCCTTCTATTGCTAATAACACAAAGATTTTCGGAATTATGGGAGGACTCGCTCCTCGCGTCGGATTAAGCGATGCTGCAGTTTACAGACATCAAATTATTAAAGGTGGTAGATTATTACCTTTAGCTGCTGGTAAAACACCCGCAACTCAATTAGATTTCATGAAAAAGAACAAATTATTATCTGTCAACCCCCTCTCATCTGGTGGTGTTGGTAAGAAATCATTATTATTCACCGGTTCCAGAAGTGGATATGTTGCTTAAATTGTTAAATAATAATATATTATCTCATATAATAATATATTATGCCTCAACGTAACGGATATAAAAGTCATCGCGGTCGATCTGGTGTCGCAAGAAAGGTTCAATTCGGAGGACCTAGTGGTACAGATGGAATTATGCCTAATGTAGTTGTCCCATTTGATTCGAAACAGGTGAATGCATTTAGGCAACAAGCATCTAGTGTAATAACTCTATATTATGGAGCTGGTCCGGTTATACCTGACTTATCAGGTACTGTAGTTAATAATTTAACTGCTGATGCTGGATTTGCATTATATTTGTCACCAACATTACCTGGTTACATTACTACTTCAGGATCTCCTATTCCTAATCCAAGATACGCACAGAATATTGCTACTTATGCTAGATATTTTAAAACTACTCCTAATAATGTAGTTAATGTTATTAGTCTTGGATCTGGTGCTCCTCCTACTGTGACAGTACAACCATCAGTTACATCAACTGGTATTCAAACATCATACTTTGGAGGACCCAAAAAGGGCGGCGCTGCTCCAAGTGCTACTGGATTTATGATTCCTTCAAATCCTGGTGCAAACTATATTCCTGCACCCGCACAACGTCCAAATTTTTTATTCAGATTCACACAAAAATATTCCAAGGGATATCCTGGAGCTGGTGGACCTTTGCTTTAAATTAATATAAAATAAGTAGTTAAACATAAGTAATATAATATAATTAATTATGTTTATAAAAATAGATTGCAGAGAAAGTGATGTAATGATGAATATTAATTTATTATTTAATCAACATCATCATGATATTACTACAGAAAGTCTTCCTTTAGGTGATATGATCTTATTAAATAATGACAATGAAGAAAAAATTATTTTTGAGAGAAAATCTCTCTATGATTTAGCTTCAAGTATAAAAGATGGTAGATATAGCGAACAATCATTTAGATTAAACCAATATAATACGCATAACCACAATATTATTTATATCATAGAAGGGGATATGGAGAGATATAACGAAAAAAAGGGTAGAATAGATAAAAAGACATTATATTCTTCATTAATCACTTTAAATTATTTTAAAGGGTTTTCTGTTATGCGAACAAAAAATATAAATGAAACATGTGAATTGATTATTAATTTTGCCGATAAGTTGCAAAAAGAATCGAAAAGAGAGAATTATTATGGAAATAATAATAATGTTATTGAATCAAACTTACAAAATAGTGAGCAGAATTATTGTGAGGTTATGAAGAAACATAAAAAAAATAACATTACACCTGATAATATTGGTGAAATTATGTTGTCTAATATACCAGGAGTTAGTAACAAAACTGCTATTACAATAATGAAGGACTATTCCTCAATTAGTAAGTTAATAAAAATGTTAGAGACTAATGAAATGATATTAAATGATATAAGAATAATGAATGATGTTGGAATTTCAAGAAAGATTAGTAAAACTGCTGTGGAAAACATAAAAAAATTTCTATTAGTTTAGTATATAATGATGTTAAAAGATGAATATTTTACATATTTAGGATATATTATAATAGCAATTTTATGCTTTTTGATTTATAAAGTTATTACAAAAAAAAATAGTAAGGAACAATTTATGGGACTATTTGAAGGTACAGATGAAACTAAGGCTCAAGAAACTGAAGTAACCGATGATCCGGCTAGTAAAAGAATACAAGCAAATATTGATAGTTTAACAGATGCAACTAATAAAACAATAGAAGATATGAATTTAGTAAAAAATAGAAAACAATGGGAAGATATGATTATAGCTGTAGAGGATCGTGTTAGCTCTGTATCACTTCAATCTATTAGTATTTTAGCGGCTATGATAAAAGCAAATCCAAATGATGATAAAATAGTAACTGTAATTACTAGAATAAATGAATTTAATAAATATAGAGAAACCTTAAAAGAAAATATGAAATACTTAGACGGATTAAAATAATGTAAAAATGAATATATATTATTATAAATAAATATTATATATTATGCCGATTGTTATAAATAATCAAAAAGTAACAGGAATATTACAAGCAGCAGTAACACAACCTACCGATTCAGTTCCATTAAGTCTATTCAACGATTTAAGTGGTTATGTTTATACATTAAGTGGTGGTACTTTTGATACAAGTGCTATAAAACAATCTATTGCCGATTTAAGTGCTGAAGTTCAAGATTTAAGTGCTTATGTATATTCTTTAGATCTAAGTGGTATAATTCAAGATATAAGTGATATTAGCTATAACCTATATGATTTAAGTGCTTATGTATATTCTTTAGACCTAAGTGGTATAATTCAAGATATAAGTGATATTAGTTATAACCTATACGATTTAAGTGCTGAAGTTCAAGATTTAAGTGCGTATGTTTATTCTTTAAGTGGTGGAAGTATTAATATTGGTAGTTATACAGATAATAGTTCTCAAATATACCCTAATATTGATACAGTCTTATTTGATGCATCTAGTTTTTCATTAGATGTTTCTGGTTCAGTTGTAAAAATAGATGTTTCTGGCGGAGGCGGAGGTGGCGGCGGCGGTGATGTTACAGTTGCTGATCTCTCTTATTTATTTTTTAATAAACCATTAATTTCAACAGATTGTAGTGCATTTAGTACTAATTCTACAAACATATTTGCAAATTGGAAACCACCATCCCAAACAAAAGCAGCATTTAATTTTGTTGATAATTCACCTAGTTATAATAATACTTTAAATTATCTACCATATATTAATGATATAATTATTGGATATAAAAATACTAATGCTAGTTCACCAACATGGACAGATATTACATATAGCTCTGGTGTAACAAATAGTAGTTCTTTTATTCCTACATTAATAAATCAATTAAATTTAGTAAGTACACAATCTACTCCATCAAATCCAGTGGCATCTACTAATATATCCCCAAATGGTAAGGTAACAATACAAGTACCATTTTTAGTCGGTTCAGCATATGTTTTTAGAATTGCATATACAAATAACTCTAGTGATACTTCATGGAATTATTTATATTGCCCAGATGGGTCTGGAATTCCATTTGGTAATCCTGGACCAGCTCTACCTCCCGATTCAATCGCATTTGATGCAAATTCTGATGACTACAACGAGTTAAGAATCGGAGGAAAAGGTGGATTATATATGGATGCTAGTATAAATGTTCCATATGGTAGTTCAACTCTTAGTATAGGATATGGCGTTGATATATCTGGACAACGAAGTAATTATTCTGTTCAAATAGGAGGTAATAGTACAAATAATTATTTATTTGATGCTAGTCAAGGATGGCCTGCGACAAATTATAATAAACAGTTTTGGGGATATCCTAGTGGTAATCCTCAAGGTCCAGGAACAAATTTAGATATATATGCATATCCAGAATATGTATATAATACTGATATAGGAAGTTACTATGCAGTAAATAGTGCTGAAGATTTTTCTAGCCAGTTGGTTCCAGCACCATCATCAGTAAAAACACAAGCCGGTGTTGTAATTCCTTCACGATCAACAGTAACTAATAATTATAACCAATTTTTAGATAGTAAAATTTTTAATCCATTAAATACCGATGGATATTCAACGACAGATGTTATAAGTAGAGTAGATTACAATAATTCATATTCTGTGTATTTTTTACAAGATAATTCTTCGATTAACTTCTCTCAATCAGGAGTTTACAACCTAGCAGCAAATTTTGGAGAACCAAAAACATATAATCAAATTAATAGTAGTCTTGCTCATGGTGATATTGATATATCTTTTGTAGCAGCAAACAGTATGTTAGGGAAATCATGTAGCGGCGAACATATAACATATATATATTCTTATGTGGATGATCAGAGTAGTAATAAAATTATTGATTTAAGTTCCGCTACAAGAGTTGGTTTTACCGGAAATGATAATAATAGTCAAGATAGTAATACATATTTAACAATTTCTTCAAGTAAAACTATAGATTTATCAAATGGAATTGATATAACACGAACAGAAGGCTACTATTTAGGATTTGATGTGTCATCTATTAATTTAAGAGATATATCATTAGGTATAATACCTGATATATGTAATAATGGATATAACCCATATGAATGGAAAATTAATCAAATATTGTACAAGCAAGATGGAACCACTAATATTACGAGTCCAAATAACAGTCTATCATTCAATCTAGCAAAAAAACCCGAAATATCTACAGAAATTAGTAATAATTTTTCAGTATCTATAACAAATCCTAGTTTAACTGGAACACAAAAATTATATGGATTACCATTACCAACTGATCAGAATAATGATCTGAAATTTAATGTAACTTGTGATATTGATAATTTACATCCTATATGGGCTCCAAGCGATGCAACAACTAGTAATAGTTTATATGATTTAACATTATATTACGATCCGTCTGGAACACCATTTAATACAGACGAAACATCATCTAGTTGGAGTGTAACAGGTGTTAATGAAACAGTAAGTGTAAATAAAACATTAATGGTAGATTATACAGGTTCTCTAAATACCACAGACTACAATAATTTTCCTTACTCTCGAGATATTTCAAATGCTGCTGGTAATCAATTTAAAATAGAACTTAACATAAAAAATAATGTCACATTAACACCTAATCTATCTGATCAAAGAATAGTTCAAAATGATTTATCAGGTAATGGTAAAGCATGGTGGTGGGATTTTACATTTAATAATGGGTCTTCGCAATACATACCATATCCAAATCCTCAAACAGGTGCTACAAATATACCTAATTTAACAGTAACTGGATTGTCAAATACATCACCAAGACTAAATACTTTAGTAAATGTATTTGATATATCTACTGGTCAA
>Ga0181553_10000420_pt1 | contig 36440 bp, 34 predicted proteins | sample 011ome_17_FD_133753 | JGI IMG/M metagenome (GOLD analysis project Ga0181553, IMG submission 133753) | Coastal salt marsh microbial communities from the Groves Creek Marsh, Skidaway Island, Georgia - 011502XT metaG (megahit assembly) | ecosystem: Environmental > Aquatic > Marine > Intertidal...
AGGTGGATCGCCCACAAGGATGCCCTGGTCTCGCTGGCGCTGAAAATCCTCGCGCCTGGCCTGGTATTCCGGGGTCAATGGCGGTGGGCCAGCAACTGCATATCCTTCCGGCTCCCAGTTCAGACTACCAATCCGGGACCACTGACCGCTCCAGTCTGGGTACTGCATTGACTCGGGTTGACTCACTTGTGCTGAATTTTGTGCACAGGCAGTTGTTACAAATGCCAGACAGGCTGGAAGCAATAATTTGTTAACGTTTTCCATATAGCTTTCCCTGGAGAAGTCTATCGTTTGGAATAAGGATCGAAAGAGGTTCCATCTGAATTGAATACCTCCCTGAAATTTCCGCCGGGTGCTCCGCTATGAAGCGGATTGAACTTGACCATGATTTCATCGCCGGGCAACAGGGTGTCTGGACGCCAGCCCCTGCGAAGCATCAGGGATGTATTGGAGCCTTCAAGGTTCCAGGTAACCACATTGCCAGACTCATCTTCGACGGCAAGAAGAATAAAGACATGGGGGTTGGTGAACTGCCATTCTACAACCTTGCCGGTTAATTGGAGCGGATTTTCTGAATCATAAATAGCAACTGAATGATGTGCAGATGCCAGGCTACCGGCAAACAGTAGCAGGCTGGTGAGAAGTAAGTTTCGGCATGTAATAGTTTTCATAAATTGTCTGCCTCAGTTTATTAATAGATATCTCCTTTCAGGCATACAAATTTCCCTTTTGATAAATCCAGATATTACGTCACTTCGTACTAAAGTGGCATGAATATTTTTATCCTCGACAAAAACATAGAGCAATGTGCCCGGTATCACTGCGATCAGCATGTGGGGAAAATGGTGCTGGAAAGCACGCAGATACTCTGCACGGCATTGAATAAAAAGGGCTTTGAAACCCCTTATCGCTCTACACATGTCAAACATCCCAGCGTGCTTTGGGCAGAGGAGTCCCTTGATAATTTTCGCTGGCTGGCAGAGTTGGCCACCGCCTTGAATAGAGAGTTTTGCTGGAGATTTGATCGTGAAGAAGATCATTCATCCATGCATGTACTACGTCAGATTGAACACATTGAATTTGAAAGCCGGGGCCTGACAGAATTTCCGCAGGCAATGCCTGAGCAGTTCAAGGTGCCTGGAGACCCGGTGAGCGCATACAGGGCATTTTATATTGGTGAAAAGGCGAAATTTGCCCGGTGGAAAAAAAGAGAAGTGCCGAACTGGTTCGTTGCGGGAATGGGAATGGCGTCCTGATTAACCAGTACTATGGCCTGTGCATGACAATCTTGGTGGCCAACTCACAGCTTTTCATCTCAATTTCCAGGTCATTACTGAAAAATGAGCCTGCTTCTGCGAAATTTTCATCCATCCAGGTGTTATAAGTACCCAGCATTTCTTTTACGTGGCTGACAGCCTGATCAGACACCGATTCAAGATCAGGTTCTATCCCGGTGCGCTCCATTTCTGAATTCATCTCGATCATGATGCCATTTTGGATAAGGCGCAGTGCCTGGTTTTCATATCCCTGTGAAATCTCTTCTGATTCATTGGCGGTCAGTGCAGACAGGGTCATGTTCAGGGCAGTACAGCGATTCATCACTTCAGACATTTTATGTGGGTCCGCATTACCCATACTGCCAAGCAGTAATTCAGCAACTGGAATCCAGTTTGGTTTCTGGGCAAAGGCGCCACAAGTAAAAAGAGTAAGAATGATTGCGGGCAGGGTCAGATATCTTGAAGAGAATCGTATATTCATGATGGCGGGCCTGGTTGCTGGTAGGGATTAATACCCGAGAGCTATTAAAAACACAGAAAGGAAACTTAAGTCAAAATTTGTTGAAGATCATTAAAAAGCCCCCTTCCTGATTCAGGAAGGGGGCTTTTTATAAGCTTGCCGTGACTTAGCGTCCTGCAGCTGCCCAGAGTTGATCCTTTGTCTGCGGTTCAGCACTGGAGTGCACATTGATATAGCGATCAAATTCCGTGACACCCAGTTTTATCAGTGCAGGGACAAGCGCCTGTACGTGATCATTACCCCTCTGGCCTGGTTGAGGCAGTGAAAAGTCTCCCTGGAACAGCACGCGCTCTTCCGGGAAGAAAGCGACAAGCAATCCATTTGAGTGTGGTGCAGGGTAGATGTGATACAGCTCCACGGTATGGTCGCCATCGGAGTAAACCGCTTTAGTGCCTGTTCCTTCAACCCAGACTTTTTGCGGGTTCCTGGCAAGCGCATCATCAAGCAAGGTGCGAGGTGTGTTCAAGGCCCGCTCGAAGAATTCACGGTTATTTTCATGAGTAATTACTGTTGCCCCTTCAGCCACTGCTACGGGTAAACCGGCAGTATGATCGGAATGCGGGTGAGTGTTCATGATGTAGCGAATGGATTTGCCAGGCATCAATCTTTTTGCTTCAGCTATATAGGCTGCAATAGCTGCGTGACTTGCGCCAGCTTCGAACATCATGATGTGGTCTTCAAACTCGTAGAACAATGAGTCATAGCTGCCGCCCCCACCTGTTGAAAAGCGATACAAATCGTTGCCAAGATCTTCCACCATGACGTTAATTTCACCTGCGCCGCCACCGCCGAAACCACCACCTGTAGATTCGGGTGCAGGAATCACTGCGGCCACATTGCTCATGTTGGCCTCAGCATTCACGATTGCTGCTTCAAAATATGGCCAGCCCCCTCGTGACTGCTCGATGCTGGTTGGCGCCATGACGCCGGCAAAATCACGCCAGCCTGTATAGCTTGCGATGATATGCATGTCTCCCATAATGTTATTGCCCAGCCAGGTTTCAACATGTTCGATAAGGTTGTCATCATTGATATAGGCATTGATCTCGTAGCTGGCACCTGACGGAGCGGTGACTTCCGGGCTCCAGCTCAGGACAGTGTAAGTTGTGCCATGAATTGTTCTCCTGTTGGAAGAGACATCACTTTTTGAAGCACCTTGCAGAAAGCCCCAGGGGGTAAGGTAAAACTCGAGTGAGCCGCCCCATGATTCAGAGAGGTCAGCCTGATCGCTGCTTACCTGCTCGAAAAAAGTACCCGGGCTGATAGTCGTTGAACCGCCGGGCCCGATATTCATCGTGTTACCCGTGTGTCGCATTGCTGGAGATTCGAGATCAATCACACGCTCATAGTCTGTGATTACTCGCATGGGATCATGGGTACCTTCGCATCTGCGGTCAGTACCATTGGCCCCGCATTGCTGGAAGGCTACATATTTGGCGGACCCGGTTAATAGAACAGACTGAACATCGCCAAGTGCCTGCATGGCATTGTCGACTACAGTATCTGCAACCTGGGCAGTGGACTGACAGGAAATTCCTGCCATGAATGTCAAAGTCAGTACCAGTTTCTTGATCACGATAAATCCCCCTCGGATTGAATTGTTCCCTTTATTGGTATGAAGTCTTTGTTCTACTTATACTCAGGCTGTATCAAGCCTGAGCAGAGGTCATGTGATATTACACTACGCCATATGATTTAAAAGATGTAATAAGTTGCATGAGCAATGACACATTACTGGGGTATACATGAATAAACGAGAACGAAAAAAAATCCCTACTTATCTGGGAGTCATGGCTCTTTTTCTGATCTCACAGATTGGATTTGCCCAGCGTGTGATTGAGCCTGATTATCCAAGCGTTGGAAGAGGGGCGCCGTTAATACCGGCAATACCAGGCAGGAGCCAGACACCTCCGGAGCTCCTGGAAGCCTATCCACCAGCTGAGCTTGAGGGATACCCGGAACAATACTGGATGGTAGGTCCCTTTAGAAGCGGCACAATGGGTGCAGGCGGTATTGGCACGGGGCTGATTAATGCCACGGCAGTCAATGGTGATTCGCCCGAGGGTGTCGAGCCCCTGCCTGTTGATCTTTTTACATCCACGGATTTTTACGCTGATCGTGAGTTATGGCGTGACCCACGATATTTTCGCTGCAATAGTTCAGAGGCAATCCAGGCCCAGTGGTCAGGCGGTCTCATTGGTGACAATCCGCCTGGGACGGCAGCCTGGGGTTACTGCGATAGGGATTATCCCAGGGAAGCAATAGTCAGCCCCTATGCCTTCAGTTCAGCAGAGGAACATTATGAAGCCTTGCTGGAGGAGACAGATAATCGGGGAGGCCCGACGCAACATACCTATGCCACGGTGCCGGCAGACTGGAACGGTCGCTATGTCTGGCCCCGCGGTCAGAACTGGTATGCCGAGCTGTTCTGGAGCCAGGTGCCGACCATCCTGTCTCTGATGACCGAGGAATACCAGACCCGCTTCGTTCAGGAGGCCTACCACCATGGTAATTCCAACGTGGCTCAGTGGCCTGCCATGTTTTGCTGGCCGGAAGGCTTCATGCGCCGCTGGCATTACCACGGCGTTACCAACCAGCCGCACCAGGTGCTGGTCACACCAGAACTGGTCCAGCTTTTGGCAGGCGATGCCAACAACTTCATTACCAATATCCATATTGGTCGCAGTTTTAACCTGGGTGGGGAAATACCGCGCCTCGGAGCGGATGTGCCACAGTGGTATGGCGAGACCATTGGGTTCTGGGACCAGGACGTACTGATTACCTGGACATCAAACATCCAGGGCTGGAAGGTGCATGGCGGTATGGAATTTTCCAGTAAGTTGCAGGTCATTGAAATCTACACGGCCAACCGGGATCAAAGCGGTGCAGTTATCGGTCTTAACCATGAAGGAATTTTTTATGACCCTGAGGCTCTGGTTGAACCGATTCGTATTGTTCGTAACCTGCAGCGGCAGGGCGGCCTCAATGATGGAGATCCCTACCAGTTTATTGAATGTATTCCTTCCATCTTCAACGTGAACGGTGTGGGTACCCCGGTTTCACCCGGAGATACTATCGAGTACAGAGTGCCTGATATGTATGACCGGCCCTGGGCAGAGAATTGGGAGGAATTTCACGAGGAAGGCATGCAGCGGCCGGAAACCGAAGAAGATATATTCAGTTTTGAATAATTCCTGCTTATCTATTATATATGGCCTGATTCTTTTGAATCCGGAATTACAAAGTATTCGTATCAGCCGGTATGAATATTTTTATCCTTGATGAAAACATCGAAACCTGTGCCCGGTATCACTGCGACCAGCATGTCGGGAAAATGGTACTCGAAAGCACCCAGATCCTTTGTACCGCGCTTAACAAGAAAGGCTTCACTACTCCCTACCGATCAACCCACGTAAAACACCCCTCGGTACTCTGGGTAGAAGAATCGCTGGAAAATTTCCGCTGGCTGGCGCAGCTCGCCCATGCATTAAACAGGGAATTCTGCTGGCGTTTTGATCGGAATAAAGACCATGCCTCTATTGCTGTCCTGAAAGAAATCGAAAACAGCACTTTCGACAATACCGGTCTTACAGAATTTCCTCAGGCCATGCCGGACAAATATAAAGTCCCGGGAGATCCTGTAGCCGCCTACCGGGCTTTCTACATGGGTGACAAATCAGGATTTGCCACGTGGAAAAAAAGAAAAATACCCATGTGGTATGCTAAAGAAATTAATTCCTAAGCCATTTTCTGTTGGTAACACTCAAAAACATAAATTAGGAATATTGACCAATAATTTGGCCGTAAAAGGCTGGTTGGGTATTTTTTACGGTTGAACACTGCAATATAAAATTAAAACTATAAAAGCTCCCCCTCAGAACCCAGTGCGGGCTGAAAATTCAAAGTAGACTTATATTTTGGCTGAAGAAACTAAATACTGCATTCTTATCGTGGATGATGAGCCAGCGAATTTAGATTTGCTGAGAGGTATTTTACATGAGAAATTTAAAGTCAAAGCTGCAATAAATGGGGTGCAAGCACTAAAAATTGCTCTTAAGGATCCGGCTCCGGATTTGATACTCCTTGATATAGTAATGCCCGAAATGGATGGGTTTTCAGTATTGGCACATCTGAGAGATGATAGTAGAGCCGAAAATATTCCAGTGATTTTCATTTCGGCAAATGCAGATAGTGAGCAAAAACAGAAAGGAATTGAATTGGGAGCAACAGGGTTTTTAAGTAAGCCAATAAACCCGCAAATGCTTTATTCTCTTATCGAAGAAATACTTAATATCTCTATTTGAATTCCTTCAACTTTTCGGCAGATAAAAATAGAGCGAAAATCATAATAATCTAATTAAGAATTACTAAAGTCATTATGTCTATCAAAAATCGATTTAATCTTGTTTTTTCACTAGCTGCTCTTATTTTGCTGCTATCAGTTATTTTTGGATTTTATTCATCAGCACTAGATGAACAAAGAACATCTATCGAAAATCGCCGAGTAGCCTCAATCAGTCTCGCGGAAGAGGTTCATGAGAGCTCAGATGATCTCACTATGCTTTCTCGTGCGTTTGTTGTAACTAATAACCCGCTATTTGAAGATTATTTTAACTATCTTTTGCAATTGCGTTCAGGAGATATCCCTTACCCAGAAAATTACAAGCTCAATTTTTGGGTTGAAAATATAGCTGCTCAAATTCCAGTAAATGAAATAGATAAATCAGGTATTCAAAGCGATCTGACGGCGCGAATGTTGCAGCTAGGTTTTACACAGGATGAGCTGGAAAAAATAGAATTAGCTGAAAGTTATTCAAATGAATTAGCTCGTATAGAAGCAGTAGCAATGAATGCTGTAAAGGGATTCTTTGATGATGGTACAGGTGCTTTTTCTATTCGTGGCGAACCAGATCAGTCATTTGCTATTGGTCTGCTATTCGGAGAAGAGTATGACCGACAAAAAACTCTGATAATGGCTCCACTAGCTGAGTTTGTCGAATTGATTAATGAACGCACTCAAGAGGATCTTCAGGCTGTAAGAGATAGGCACAAATTCATAATAAGCATTCAGGAGTTGCTCGGGTTTCTGGGGATAATTTTGATTTTAGGGGGGTTTTTCTTACTCAAATCCCATGTCATTGGGCCAATCCTAAAGCTTAAGGAGGCTGCAATCTATGGTCTTAAATCTGGCTCGTTTGATAATTTCAAGGATTTTCAATCTAGAAATGATGAGATTTCTGAAACTTCCGAGAGCTTTTTGCATTTAGCATCTGAACTGCAAAGAACAGAGATTTGGTATAAAAATATAGTCGAAAGTTCTGCAGATGCAATTTTAATAGTTGATTCTAACGGTATTATCAGAAGTGCAAATCTGTCAGCGCATAATATGTTTGGATATACAGGAGATAGTCTTCAGGGCCAATCAGTTGACTTACTTGTACCTGAAAAGGTTAGAAAAAATCATCCGCAATTTAGAAATGAGTTTATCACTTCAGGAACTTCTCGGCCGATGGGATTTGCCGGCTTAGATTTACGAGGCGTGAGAAAAGACGGAACCGAGTTTTACATTGAGGTAAGCCTGTCGAATCTGCCAAGTGGTGAATCGGAAGTCTGTGCCATTATCAGAGATATTTCGGGCCGAGTATCACAGCAAAAAGAGATAGAAAAAGCTAATTTTTTAAATGACCAGGCTATGAGTATGACAAGATCAGGGGTTTGGCAGGTACCCTTAGATGACTCTGGCTGGTATATCTCATCACCCGAATCCGTTGAAATTTTTGGCGATATACCACGGGAGGGTTATCGCTATCGCATTGTGGAGGAATGGTTTAAAAATGTAGAAGCAGGTGATGCAGTAGCGGCCAAAGCAACCTGGGAAAACTTTACTGACGCAGTCGAAGGTAAAATTCCGGAATATGATTCTGTCTATGCTTATAAAAGGCCTGTTGATGGAGAAATAGTCTGGATTCATGCTCTTGGCACAATACTCGAGGATCAAGACGGTAATAAAATCATGTACGGTGTCACGCAGGACATCACGGAGCAGAAATCACAGGAAAACCAGATTGTTCATTCAAGGCAGATTGCTGAAGAGGCCACTCGTGCCAAAAGTGATTTTCTGGCAAATATGTCTCATGAAATCCGAACACCAATGAATGCCATAATTGGAATGAGTCATCTGGCTCTTGAGACCGAACTTAATCCAAAGCAAAGAAATTACATTGAAAAGGTCAAGCATGCTGCAGAAAATTTGCTTGGCATCATTAATGATATTCTAGATTTCTCAAAGATTGAGGCCGGTAAACTGAATATTGATCCAGTCGACTTTAGACTGGAGGATATCCTAGAAGACCTTGGCAGCATCGTCACCATGAAGGCGGAAGAAAAAGGTCTTGAATTCCTTTATAACATATCTCCAGATATACCCACAGCGCTGGTGGGCGACTCATTGCGCCTGAACCAAATTCTCACCAATCTTAGTAATAATGCTGTGAAATTTACTGAAGAAGGTGAGATTGTAGTTGGTATAGAAATTGAAGCTCTATCAGAAGATGCCGTCACACTGCATTTCATTGTTCGGGATACGGGAATTGGTATGACTGCAGAACAGCAGGACAAATTGTTTAAATCATTCAGTCAAGCTGATACTTCAACAACCAGAAAATTTGGAGGAACCGGTTTAGGCCTGGTTATTTCTAAACAGTTGACTGAAATGATGGGAGGTGAGATTTGGCTTGAATCACGCGAGGGATTGGGCTCTACATTTCACTTTAAATTACCTTTTGGCATCCAGAAGAACCCTGTAGCTCGAAGGGCGGTACTGGCTGAGGAGCTTCATGGATTAAAAGTGCTTGTTGTTGATGATAACGCCAGTGCCCGTGAAATATTGTCAGCAATGGCTAAGTCCTTTGGTTTGGAAGTTGATACAGCCAACAATGGTAAGGAGGCACTAAGGATAGTCGTTAACGCAGAGGCAAAGGGTATACCTTATGATCTGATTTTCATGGATTGGAAAATGCCAGCGATGGATGGAATCACTTGTGTAAAAGAACTGGAACATAACGTTCATGGCAGTATTCCATCAATTATCATGGTTACTGCTTTTGGCAGACAGGAAGCTATTACAGATGCAGAGGAAAAAGCAGTATCAACCATAAAATCCGTGCTATCTAAGCCTGTAACTGCATCTAAATTACTGGAAGCTATTAGCGAGGCGATGGATCTTGGGATAGTAGTCAGCACAACGGATCAAAGTAGAAATGAAAAGATAGATAAGGCTATGGAAATGCTGGCAGGAGCCAAAGTTTTGCTGGTTGAAGATAATGAAATGAATCAGGAAGTAGCAAAAGAGTTGCTCGGTAACGCTAATATGGATGTCCACCTGGCTGAAAATGGATTAGAGGCCATTCGTATTCTGGAAACCATTAGAGATTTCGATGGAGTCCTTATGGATTGCCAAATGCCAGTAATGGATGGATATGAGGCGACTCGAGAAATTCGTAAAATGTCGGAATTCAAAAAAATCCCAATTCTGGCCATGACGGCTAATGCTATGGCTGGTGATAAGGAGAAAGTCCTCGAAGTAGGGATGAATGACCATATCCCCAAGCCTCTAAATGTAGAGGAAATGTTTACTACGATTGCGAAGTGGATAAAACCAGCAAAACCTGCCTCGGCAAATGATAAAGGTAGTGATAAGCCGCAGAAATTCGAAGAGAGCCGAAGACTGGATTTTAATGAGCTGCCCGGAATAAATGCCAAAAAAGGTTTGGCGACCACGATGAATAACGAAGAGCTTTATGGCAGGCTACTAAAAAAATTCCTGGAAAGTCAGACCAGATTTGAAAATGAATTTTTTTCCTATTTGAAAAAAAATGATCTTGATGCAGCAACCCGCCATGCACATACACTGAAAGGTGTCGCCGGCAACATTGGTGCTGAAAAAATCTATAAGGAAGCAGCTGTCCTAGAAGCCGGCTGCAAAAACGATTTAAATTATGATGAGCTTGTAAGCCTACTAGAAAATACATCTGCTGCGCTTGAAGAAGTTTTTTCTGGGCTAAAACCCGTATTTCTTGCTGATCATGAAAGTGATGAGGCGCAAAATACTGAAGAAGTAATGAGCGATGATGAGTTTCAGTCATCGTTGAATGAGGTCAAGGCATTGCTGGAAGATAATGATACAGAATCTTCAGTATTAATTGAAAAGTTGCTTTCTTGTGGACTAAGTGATTCACAAAAAAAATTGGTATCAGAAATCATGTCAGCCGTTTCTGAATATGATTTTGAAAAGGCTTTAGAAATTATTAATAAATAGAATTCCACGTATTTATCTGGATATACACTTCATGCACGAAAGTATTCAAAAGAAAACTATATTGGTGGTTGATGATACGCCAGCAAACATTGATGTTCTTACAGGTGTACTATCTCATGATTATAGAGTTAAGGCGGCAAATAACGGCACTCGGGCGCTAAAAATAGCGAGCGAGACTCCACCTGATTTAATCTTGTTGGACATTATGATGCCGGAAATAGACGGCTATGAAGTATGCCGAAGGCTAAAAGACGCAGATAACACTAAAGATATACCTGTCATCTTTGTCACGGCCAAAAATGAAGTCCATGATGAAATGATGGGTTTCGACATTGGTGGTGTAGATTACATTACTAAACCTATCAGTCCGCCAATTCTTAAGGCCCGTGTAAAAACTCACCTTTCGTTGCAGGAAGTCAAATTTTTTTTAAAGGATAAAAATGATTTCCTGGAAAAAGAAGTTGATAAAAGAACCACTGAAGTGGTTGCTTTGCAGGATGTCACAATTCACGCAATGGCCTCTCTTGCGGAAACCAGAGACAATGAAACAGGAAACCATATTCGTCGTACCCAGCACTATGTAAAACTGCTGGCAGAACATTTGCGGCATCACTCACGCTTTTCATATTTTTTGAACAATGATGAGAATATTGAACTCCTTTTCAAGTCGGCGCCATTGCATGATATAGGAAAGGTAGGCATTCCCGATCGGATTCTGCTCAAACCTGGGAGATTTGAAGGCAATGAATTTGAAATAATGAAAACTCACACGACACTCGGAAAAGAGGCTATAGAACAGGCAGAGCAAGAACTAGGTATTACGTTGCCATTTCTGAAATACGCGAAAGAAATTGCTTACAGCCATCAGGAAAAGTGGGATGGGAGTGGCTACCCTGAAGGGCTTTCAGGTGAAGATATTCCTATTTCGGCGCGTCTCATGGCATTGGCTGATGTTTATGATGCCTTGATCAGCAGGAGAGTTTACAAGGAAGGAATGTCACATGATAAGGCTGTTGCAATAATCCAGGAAGGTCGTGGTTCTCATTTTGATCCGGATATAGTGGATGCCTTCCTTGAAATTCAGACAGACTTTGAAACCGTAGCTTCCCGCTATACCGACAGCGATGCAGAGATGGATAAAAAGCGAGAGCATATCGCTCTTGTCTTGGATGAAGACTAGTCTAAAGCCTTCATATCACGATTTATGTCAATTACTACAAAGGCCAAACAGGCCACTATTTTATTTTCCGATATAAGGGGTTTTACCTCTATATCTGAACGCTTTCCTGCGAAACAGGTTGTTCAGCTTTTAAATAAGCACTTCGAAATAATGGGCAACATTATTGCCAGGTATGGTGGTCGCATCGATAAATATATGGGTGATGCGATTATGGTGACTTTCGATACGGAGAGACCCGAGAAAGATTCGGTTCTTAATACGATAGCTTGTGCTATTGAAATGCAGAATGCAATGGAAGAGGTAAATGAATTTGGCCAGAAATTAAATATGGACAAATTGTTTATGGGAATCGGAATAAATACGGGTTCCGTTGTTGCATGTACTTTAGGGTCTGAACATCACTGGGAAGACACTGTCATAGGTGATCAGGTAAATGTGGCTGCCCGTGTTGAGTCCTTTTGCCTCAGGGGGCAAATTTTAATTAGTGAAAACAGTTATGAATATGCAAAAGAATATATCAAAACTGGAACAGTTAATGAGGTCTCGGCAAAGGGCAAGAAACAGACTATAAAAATCTATGAGGTTTTAAAAACAACCCGCCCCAAAGAACTTAATGCGCCCGAAAGAGATGGCAGGCGAAGTCCGAGACTTGAAGTTGAAATTCCCATTAAATTTCAGAAAATTGAAGATAAAAAAATTCTTGATACGCTACTAGCCGGCACAATCAGAGATTTAAGTTATGGGGGAATTTCTCTGCAAACGCCAATGCGAATAGATAAATTCAGTGATCTTCGGTTGCAGGTCTCATTGTCCCTGATCGGTAACGAGATAAGTGATGTTTACGCAAAAGTTTTGCGCGTAAGAAAGGTAGATGGCCAATTTGATATAGGTATGGAGTTCACTACCATCGATGAAAAGGCCGCTAAATCCTTAAAATCATTTATCGATTCCAATCTGTAAAAGCATACTGTAGTAAACACTCCTCAATAAAAGAAATCCGGTTTTTCCATAGGAAAAATGAGGATACACAGTAAGAAATTTAGAGTGTGCTATAGGTGTGCAATGCCTGACATGTGGATTATTCGGAGCAATATTTCAATTAAATACTTGTAAAACAAGTAGTTAATGGTGCCCAGGGGCGGAATCGAACCACCGACACGAGGATTTTCAATCCTCTGCTCTACCGACTGAGCTACCTGGGCCTTTCTTGCTACTGCGCTCGCTATTTCGTCGTTGCTGGAAATATTTCTCCTCAGTCACGACCCTGATGGTCGCTTCCTCGTCAAAAATTCCCTGCGCCTTGAACTAGCATCGCTCGTGACGCAATAAACCGAATCAGTTAATTGCTTAAACTTGCCAAATTGTGCAAGGCGCGTATTAAACCGGAGGAGGGTGTTTGAGTCAAGATTCAGGTGGGACGTATCCATCCGCCTCATCCGCCTCTTCATTATTGAAGAATTTCTGCATCTGATCAATGAGGTATTTACGATCGTCCGGGTTGATCATGGACAGGGCTTTTTCATTAATCAGCCGAACCTGGCGGGCCTGCCATTCTTCCCAGGCCTGTCTGGAGACATTGTCATAAATATCCTGTCCCTGTGGGCCGGGATACGGCGGTACTGCCAGTCCTTCCTTTTCTTGCTGATATTTTCTGCAAAAAACCATTCGCATAGTTATTTCTCACAAACTGCTTTCAATATTTTGCGCCAGTGCATCCAGCAACTTCTTTACCGGGGCGGCCAAACCAAGCTGGCCGGGCTTTTCAAGATCATACCAATGCCACCGCCCTTTCTCCATGATGGCATCAGGAGATTTTTCCAGCGTTATCAAGACCGGAGTGATATCCAGGTGAAAGTGACTGAAGGTATGGCGTATGGGTTGCCAGCGTGTCACTTCCTTATAGCTCCTGAGTCCATGGACGAGCAGGAATGATTCCGGCGAATTGTCCGCCGGTATTTCTGGCAGGCTCCACAAACCTCCCCAGATGCCTTGCGATGGACGTTTCTCAAGAAGAACGGCTGAGCCTTCAGGGTTTTGTAACACCAGCATCGTTGTAGTTTTTACGGGTATCTTCTTCCTGGGTTTCTTGTGGGGAAACTCGCCAGTACGTCCGGTAATGAATGACTTGCAGCCACCTTTAAGTGGACAGAGTTCGCAGGCTGGATTGCTGCGTGAACACAGGCTGGCACCCAGATCCATCATGGCCTGGTTAAACTCAGCACATTGGCGCTCCGGAGTTAGTTCTTCTGCAATTTCCCATAACTGTTTATTCGTTGCGGTTTGATCAGGCCAACCTTCAACGCAGTAGTACCGGCAAAGAACACGTTTTACATTGCCGTCCAGTATGACTGCCCGTTTGTTCATGGATGCAGCGATAATGCCGCCGGCTGTGGATTTACCAATACCAGGTAGCTCGGTCAGTGCATCAACGCTGTCCGGAAACTGTCCGTTGAATTCATGATGAATGATGCCGGCGGTTTTGTGCAGGTTGCGAGCCCTGGCGTAGTACCCCAGGCCTGTCCAGTGATGCAGAACAACGTCTTCCTCGGCCAGGGCGAGATCCTCGAGTGTCGGAAAACGTGACATGAAGCGTTCAAAATATGGGATGACGGTGGCAACCTGGGTTTGCTGCAACATGATTTCCGACACCCAGACCTTATAGGGAGTCTTTTCCTTTTGCCATGGCAGATCATGCCGGCCATTTTCGGCAAACCAGGACAGAAGCGAATCAGAGAAGGAAGTGTTCATCGGGCGGTCAGTGTACCTGCCTGTATTACTTTTTTCACATGGCTACCTAATCCGCGTATAATCGCCGTTTTCCTGACATAGTCGCGACCTTGCGGCCCCCAGAGGATGCTATGACAGCGCGAACAGCATCAGTTGAACGCAATACAAAAGAGACCCAGATTTCAGTCAATCTGAACCTGGACGGCACCGGTGAATTTTCAATTTCATCCGGTTTACCCTTTCTGGAGCATATGCTGGAGCAGGTAGCGCGTCACGGACTTGTTGATCTGGATATCAAGGCGGAAGGGGACCTGGAAATCGATGCACACCACACGGTGGAAGACCTGGGGATTACGCTTGGCCAGGCTTTTGACAAGGCGCTGGATAAAACCGGGATTCGCCGCTACGGACATGCCTATGTCCCGCTTGACGAGGCACTTTCTCGCGTGGTGATAGATTTTTCCGGCAGGCCTGGAATGGAATACAACATTCCGTTTAAACGTGGCACCGTCGGTGATTTTGATGTTGACCTGTTTTTCGAGTTTTTCCAGGGTTTTGTGAACCAGGCCAAGGTCACGCTGCATATCGATAATATTCGCGGCAATAATGCCCATCACCAGATAGAAACGGTGTTCAAGGCATTTGGCCGGGCAGTACGCATGGCAATCGAACCTGATCCACGCATGGAGGGTGTCGTGCCTTCCACCAAAGGAACACTTTCCAAGTAAAACTGATCTCATCATGAATCGTGTTGCAGTCATTGATTATGGCATGGGCAACCTGCACTCCGTTGCGAAAGCAGTGGAGCATGTAGGGGATGACCTGCAGCTGTCAGTTACCTCAGATGAAAAAATTATCATGGCTGCTGATCGTGTCATCTTCCCTGGCGTTGGTGCCATGCGTGACTGCATGGGCGAAATTATTCGCCTGGGCATAGATGACATTCTGCGTCGGTTTGTTGAAACAAAACCTGTTCTGGGTGTTTGTGTAGGTATGCAGGCCCTGCTTGAGCATAGTGAAGAAAACAATGGCGTGGATTGTATTGGTTTATTTGCCGGCAATGTCATCAAGTTTAAAGAGGGAATGACAAACGATTCCGGAGAAACTTTGAAAGTCCCGCACATGGGATGGAATAAAGTCAGGCATTCGAAGTCGCATCCGCTCTGGCATGATATTCCGGACAACAGCCGCTTTTACTTTGTCCATTCCTATTATGTGAAGCCTGGCAATGCAAATGATGTTGTAGGGGAAAGCACCTATCCTGAATATTTCACTGCGGCGTTGGCAAAACAGAATATTTTTGCCGTGCAGTTTCATCCGGAAAAAAGCCAGACAGTGGGATTGCAGTTATATAAAAATTTCCTTACCTGGGATGGAGGCTTGTAATCATGTCCCTGGCGAAAAGAATTATTCCCTGTCTTGATTGTGAAAACGGCCGCGTTGTAAAAGGTGTTCAGTTCGTCGACATAAGAGATGCCGGTGACCCGGTGGAAGTTTCCAAACGTTACTGCGATCAGGGTGCAGATGAAATTACTTTTCTTGATATCACTGCGAGTCATGAAGACAGGCAGACTACCATTGATACTGTCAGTGACATTGCCAGCCAGGTTTTTATACCTCTGACAGTAGGTGGCGGTATCCGCACATTGCAGGATATCCGCAATATGCTCAATGCCGGGGCAGACAAGGTGGCTATCAATACCAGTGCGGTAAAAAATCCTGATTTCGTGCGTGAGGCTTCCGAGAAATTTGGTTCACAATGTATTGTTGTGGCAATTGATGCAAAAAAGGTCTCAGATGAAGGTGAGCCTTTACGCTGGGAAATATTTACCCATGGTGGAAGAAACCCTACAGGTCTGGATGCGGTTGACTGGGCCAGGTTGATGGTGGCGAATGGTGCTGGCGAAATTTTGCTGACCAGCATGGATCGCGATGGCACAAAGAATGGATTTGACCTGGCATTAAATAGAGCTATCAGCGAAGCCGTGCCTGTTCCGGTTATTGCTTCAGGTGGTGTGGGCAACCTTCAGCATCTCGTTGACGGCATTACCGAGGGAAAGGCAGATGCTGTTTTAGCAGCCAGTATTTTTCACTTCGGAGAGTATTCTATTCCTGAAGCCAAGGAGTACATGGCGGAGCAGGGGATAGAAGTTCGGCTTTAAAAAGCCTCCAGCTACTAGCAACTAGTGGCTAGCAGCTTGAGGCTCGCGTGCTTTAGCGCGCGGAAGTCCCCTCAATATCCTCAACCAGCCTGGTTTCAGATTCCGCCATGATGCGTGGACGAATAATATTTAATCCCTTCAAAACATTCACGGCTTCATTGAGCTGGTAATCCCTGACAAGCACTTCGGGAGGATCCTGAACTTCGGCTGCAATAACTGCAGCTTCCTCGGATTCTTCTTCTGGCATTTCTTCGCCATCTGAGTTTTCCAGGTGACCAGCAAGATTTTCTTCACGATAGGAAACAAGGCTTTCAGGAATGCGGGTTACCTGGCCCCTGTCTACAAGTATGTCTGGTGTAATGCCCTTTGCCTGGATAGAGCGACCATCAGGTGTGAAGTAAAGCGCAGTAGTGAGTTTGATGGCGCGATCGTTTGTCAGTGGCAGTACAGTCTGAACGGAGCCTTTGCCAAAACTGGGAGTACCCATGATGATGGCTCTCTGGTGATCCTGAAGGGCGCCTGCAACAATCTCGGATGCCGAGGCAGAACCGGCGTTAATAAGGACAACAAGGGGAACACCCTGGCTGACATCTTCGGTGGACGCTTCAAAACGCATTTCTGAATTTTCTACTCTGCCTTCGGTGTAAACGATGAGTCCGTCATCAATAAAGGCATCGACAACTCCCACAGAAGATTGCAGTACACCGCCTGGATTGTTGCGCAGATCAAGCACCAGGCCCTTGAGTTCGTTTTCTTCGTGTAGCTTGCGGACAGCATTTTTGACTTCATCGCCGGTATCAGTGGAGAAAGTACCAACACGGATATAGGCATACCCCGGTTCAAGAACACGGTAGCGGACACTGCGTGCCTGGATAATTTCCCGGGTGACGGTGATCTCGAATGGATCGCTGACACCCTCCCTGAGTATAGTCAGCACGATATCGGTACCAGGTTCACCTCGCATGAGATCAATCGTATCCCCCAGGGTGACTTCCCTGGCAGGGGTATCGTCCAGCTTGATAATAAGATCGCCTGCCCTGACTCCTGCGCGGTCGGCAGGTGAGTCGTCCATGGGAGCAATGACCTTGATAAAGCCATCTTCTATGCCAACCTCTACACCCAGGCCGCCGAATTCTCCAGTCGTGCTTTCCTGTAACTGGTCATAATCATCTGCTTCAAGGTAAGTGGAGTGCGGGTCAATGCCGGCCAGCATTCCCTTGATGGCATTTTCAAGCAGTGTTTTGTCATCAATGGGTTCTACATAGGCATTGCGAATCCTGTTCAGTACCTCAGTAAAAATACGCACTTCATCCAGAGGTAGCTGAAATTCCTGTTCGTCTTCAACAGGAGACATTTCTTCCTGGGAAAAAACAGCAGCTGATGGTGTCAGAAAAAGAAGGACAACAAGCTTGCTGAACGTGCGAGGATTTAAAATGGCGGTAATAAAAGTTTTCATAGTGCAGACTTGTCTGGAATAAAAAATTTGTATGCTTGTAAATGCTGTAAGTTGTAAAAGTCGTTTAATTTATAAGGATAAGACAGGAGTTAGATTAAAGACTTGTATCATTAAAATAGTTTCAAACTGAATAACCCATGAATACCTTAATAAAATAGCTTGATAAGTAGTTAATATTTAGTAGCCAATAAAAGTTATCAGTTCCTGGCAGTTAGCCAGCCAGAAGGGTTTTCTGATTCACCATCGTGCCTGATTTCGAAATACAGTCCGTAATCTTCCTGGCCGCCGGTATTGCCAACAGAGGCAATAATTTCGCCACTGTTTACCCACTCGCCCACTTCTCTGAACAGCTCCTGATTATGGGCATAGAGACTCATATAACCACCACCATGGTCAATTATCAAGAGAAGGCCGGAGCTGGAAAACCAGTCTGAAAAAACCACGCGACCATGGTGCACTGCCCTTACCTGGGCACCCTGGTTTGCTGAAATGGTAATGCCCTGCCAGTTCAAATCACCAAGCCCGTAGCTGCTCCCCCAGCGATTTTCAAGGTCGCCATCAACAGGCCACAAAAGATTACCTTTGCGGCTGGAAAATAATTCCTGCTGACCACCCAGGGAAAGATCTGCAATGGAACGGCGAATTTCTTCGATAAGCAGTTCCATTTCAACACGTTCTGCTTCCAGGGCTTCGAGCTTTTTACTGCTACTTGACAGAAAAACATCAAGTTCATCCAGAATGATTTCGCGTTGTTGTACTTCGTCTTCCAGGGCAGTTTTTTGTGTAGCAAGTGTTTCTCTTTGTGTGTTCAACTGCGCGATTTTCTGCGTGATGCTTTCTTCAACGAGCGATAGTTGGTCAAGCGTTTCGTTATACTCTTTAACTTTGCTGTTGCGTGCTTCATGAAAATACGAGTAATAGCGTATTGTTCTGGCAGCCTGGGCCGGACTTTCCTGGTTCAGCAGCAGCTTGAAATATTCCTGTCGGCCAGACTGGTATGAACTGCGCATATATTGACCCAGTAATTCCTGCTGGCTGGCTTTTCGCTCCTGAAGCCCGCGGCTTTCTGTATTCAGACTGGTGAGCTGTGTTTCATTTTGATTGATTGCTGACTCCAGTGTTGAGATTTCAGCAGCAAGTGTGGCGAGGTTTTTTTCTGATGCCTGCAGGCTTGCGAACACTGAGTCACGTTCAGACCGACGTGCCGTGATTGCTGATTGAATTTCTTCGATGTTTTTAATCAGTTCAGCAAGCGCAGCTTCTGAAGGTTCAATATCCTGGGCAAAAGTATTTACCGCTGGAAGTACAACCAGAGTGGCCAGGGAAAAAATGAGAGATAAAGATGAGACCCACTGTTGCACGTGGGTTGCCTCAGTTGGACTCGATGAGTGAATGCCCGGTCATTTCATCGGGCTGGGGCAGGCCCATCAGGGACAAAATGCTTGGGGCAACGTCACAGAGTGACCCGTCATTTTTCAGAGAGATATTTCTGTTGCCAACATAGACCAGTGGTACCGGCCCGTTGGTATGAGAAGTCAGGGGCTGGCCTGTTGCGCCATCAAGCATTTGTTCAAGGTTGCCGTGGTCTGCAGTAACCAGGCAGTTTCCATCCACTTCACGAATGGCGTCAGTAATCCTGCCAAGGCATTCATCAATGATCTCGGCAGCCTGCAGGGCTGCATCCCAAACACCGGTATGCCCTACCATGTCGCCATTGGCATAATTACAGATGATGGCATCGTACTCCCTGTTTCTGATGGCATTCACCAGGTTGTCTGTGACTTCATAAGCGCTCATTTCAGGCTTCAGATCGTAGGTTTCCACTTGGGGCGAAGGGATCAGTATCCGCGTTTCACCCTGGAATTCAGATTCCCGGCCGCCGCTGAAAAAGAAAGTCACATGGGCATATTTTTCCGTTTCGGCAATACGCAGTTGAGTCCGATCCTGTTTTGACAAGTATTCGCCAAGCACATTTCCGAGTTGCTCCGGCGGATAGGCGCATTCAGCTTTAATGTCCTCAGCGTATTCGGTGAGCATTACAAAGTGACTGAGTGAAGGCAGATTGCCCCGGTCAAACTCTGCGAATTCATCTTCAGTGAAAACACGGGTTAATTCGCGGGATCGATCGGCACGGAAATTCATGAAAACAATGGCATCGCCATCTTCAACTTTGACAGGCGTATCATTTTTCAGGATGCAGGTTGGCTGAACAAATTCATCGTTTTCATCCCGCCCATAAGCATCTTCAAGGGCTATGGATGCGGAGCTCTCAACGTGATCTGCCTCACCGTGACAAATGGCATTGAAGGCTTTTTCCACCCTGTCCCAGCGCTTGTCCCTGTCCATACCGAAAAATCTTCCACAGATGGAAGCGATCTGGCCAATGCCCTGTTCGGCAAAAAGTTTTTCAAAACGTGATATAGAAGAGGCGGCACTGCGTGGTGGAGTATCCCGACCATCGAGCAGGGCATGCAGGTAAATGGTTTTGCACTGACGTTCCTGTGCAAGTTTGATTATGGCCGCAATCTGGTCTTCATGACTGTGGATACCGCCCGGAGAAAGCAGGCCGATCACATGCAGGGATTTATCATTAGCAGCCACATCATCCACAGCTTTGCAGATAGCCGGGTTTTTAAAAAAATCTCCGGTGGCGATGTCTTTATCAATCCGGGTCAGGCTCTGGTAAACCACTCGGCCTGCCCCAAGATTCATATGACCGACCTCTGAATTACCCATTTGACCATCAGGCAGACCGACTTTCAGACCCGAGGTGTGGATAAGTGTATTGGGACAAGTCGCCAGCAGGTTATCCCAGACAGGTGTGTTGGCCTGGGAAATGGCATTGTCCTGGCTGGCATCACGGTGCCCCCAACCATCCAGAATCAACAGGAGGGTAGGTGAGGAAGAAGTTGTCATGGAGTAACCCGGAACTACAAAAACAGAAGGTCTTTATTATCGCCAATTCTGGATAAGCTTGCGAGTAGAAACACCCATACTTCACTGAAATTGAAGGAGTAATCACTACCTGACTTCCTCTGAACTGGCGTGTATACTCCCTGCCTCTTTGAAACTGGCAGTTATTTTTTAGTATGGCACGCTTTATCGAGTTCCTGTTAAACCACTGGATCCTGTCTGGCCTGTGGCTGGCAATTGCATTCACGCTTGTGATGTATCTCAGGGCGAAAGCCGGAAAATCTGTTAGCCCGCATCAGGCGGTCTTGCTGGTTAACCGGGAAAACGGAGTGATCCTGGATATTCGCGACAATAAAGCATTTGAGGGCGGTCATATTGTGGATGCTATTAATATCCCGCTGGCCAAGCTCAGTGAGAGAATCAAGGAACTGGACAAGTACCAGGAAAAACCGCTCATTGTTGTTTGCCAGATGGGAACCCAATCTGGCGATGCTGTGAAAGTGCTGGAGGAGAAAGGCTTTACTTCAGTGACACGCATGAGCGGAGGAATGACTGAATGGCAAACCCAGAGTTTGCCGACAGTGAAATAATACAATCAGGAAAAGTATTTACTAAATTAAATTTAAGGTTTACCCATGGCAGAAAATGATCAGCAGTTAAACCCTGCAGCACAACCCGGCGAAGGACAGTCAGATCAGCGATTTGGTGTTCAGCGTGTCTATGTAAAGGATGTTTCATTCGAAGCGCCTGATACCCCTGACGTATTTCGCCGTCAGTACAATCCCCAGGTCAACTTCAGCATCAATAATCGCAGTAACAAGGTTGATGATGGACTCTACGAAGTAGTTTTGAGGCTGACAGCGGATGTTAAACAGGAAGACAAGACAGTATTCCTGGTAGAAATTGAGCAGGCCGGTATTTTTGAAATTCGCGGAATTGAAGGCGATCAGCTAGAGCAAGTACTTACTATTGCTTGCCCTAACGTGCTCTTCCCTTATGGCAGGGAAGCAATCGATGCCCTGGTAACCCGAGGCAGCTTCCCGGCATTATTGCTGGCACCGATTAACTTTGAAAATATCTATTTGCAGGCTAAACAGCAGCAACAGGCCCAGACGGCAGGTGGGCAGCCTGCCACCGATTCGGCGCCAGCTGCAGACGCTGCGCCGGCAAATGAATCGCCAGCTGATGGTGGCTCTGATGCCCATTAATCTTGGGTGATGAACGATAAGGAAAAGGCCTGAAATTATTCAGGCCTTTTTTTTGGCTGTAATTTAGCCTGCTTTGAAATCAAGCTGTCGCCAGGCTTCATACAGGATTATGGAAGCCGAATTGGACAGGTTCAGGCTCCTCATGCCCGGTAGCATGGGGATTTTCAGTACAGCCTTTATTTCGTCAGCCTCTCTTATTTCATCAGGTAATCCGCGGGTTTCAGGGCCAAACAACAGATAATCTCCGGATACGTATTCGACCTGGTCATACCTCGTAGATCCCTTGGTGCTAATGGCAAAGATCCTGTTCTCCCCACAGTTTTCAAGAAAGTGTTCCCAGTTTTCATACACCTTCAATTCGCTGAATTCGCTGTAATCCAGCCCGGCTCTTCGCAGCTTTTTATCCTCTAATGAAAAACCCAAGGGTTTGATAAGGTGCAGGGTTGCGCCTGTGACACTGCACAAGCGGATTACATTTCCGGTGTTTGGAGGGATTTCCGGCTCATAAAAAACAACGTTAAACATAAAAAAATCTATATAAAATAAGAAGATAATGCTTGAATTTGGTAAATTTTCGAGGTAAAAGGTGTAAGTTATTGTGTGTCACTGCGCGTGTCACTGTTGGGTACGCTGGAATTGTAATGTGAATTACAGGGAAAGTGGGGAATTAAAGGAGTTTTTCCCATACTTTTCCAGTGTGCTGGTACTTAGAATCGCAAGCCTGAAAACAGCAGTTTAGTTTCTGCAACATCAGGCTTGATAGCGTGATTCAAACAGACGGTTATCTGGGGGCAGGTTTTGTTTAGCCTATTTAACAAGGCAAAAGGAAAAGATGGCTTGGTGGGAATATATTTTTCCGCTGATTCTGTCACTCTTGCTCATATTGTTTCTCCTGATTCGGATCCTGAACTTAAACTGTGTGAAGAATTTAAGGCCGAAACACTTGAAGACAAAGCAAAGGTCCTGGAAAAACAGGTCAACAAGCTGGGCCTGGAAGATACAAAAGCCAGCTTTATCCTCTCACCAACTGATTACAAATTATTTCTGGTTGAGTCTCCCCAGGTAGAACCTGAAGAAATGACTGGCGCGGTGAAATGGAAAATTAAGGATCTAATCAGTCAGCCTGTAGATGAAATGGCCATCACTATATTCCCTGTTCCGGATGATGCCTACCGGGGTCAGAGTGACATGGTTTATGCAGTGGCTGCGAAAAAGTCAAAAATCCATGAAATCATTGACCTGGTAAACAATTCCGGTCTGGTTCTGAAAACCATAGACATTCCTGAGCTGGTAATGAAAAACCTGACTGCAGTCAGTGCTGACGATAGCAATGGTTTGGCGATACTGGATTTAAGAGGAACGGGCAGTATTCTGAATTTGTCCAAAAAAGGTGCGATTTACCTGACACGTCATTTGAATACCAGGATGGATGCAGAAGTGATGAGGTCAGGAGATTGGGAGTCTATTCTAGAAAAACTTGTCCTGGAGATACAGCGCTCACTGGATTATTACGAAAGCCAGATGGGACAGTCCCCAATTGCAAAGATTTTAGTTGCACCAAGAGAATCTGACTCTGCAGCACTTGCGCTCCAATTAAACGATGCTATGGCAGTTAGTGTTGGTACCCTTGATCTAACTAATAGTCTGAAAAGTAAACTTGATTTGCCTATGAATTTGCAGCAGGCATGCATGATGGCTATTGGTGGTGCCTTGCGGCAGGAGAAGGCCGCATGAACCAGCAAATTAATCTTTATCTTCCAGAATTTCGCCAGAAGAAAGACTGGGTGACTCTTAATAATATGCTGTCTTTGCTTGTTTTGATGATTGCAGTTTTGCTGTTAATAACGGCCTCTGAGTATTGGCAAACATTTAATCTGAATAGTGAATTAGCGGAAAAGCAACAAGCCAGAACGGAACTTACTTCTGAGACCGAGCGTTTAAGGCAAAGTTTTGGTGAGCAGTCAGAAGATCCCGCGCTCAGGCTTCAGGTAAATGCTCTTGAAAATGAACTCCAAAGCAAAGAAGTATTAATAGGATTTTTGGATGGTCGGAATATAGGGAGCACTTCAGGCTTTTCGGAATACCTGGCAGATCTGGCTCGCTTTCATCTAGCGGGTCTGCGGCTGACGAGTTTGAAACTGAATGGTGGTGGAAATCAGATTGAAATTAATGGTGAGGTGTTGAATGCCGAGCTTGTGCCTCTTTATTTACAAAACTTGAGAAGGGGCCAGTCGTTTTCGGGTAAAGAATTTGAAATGTTGCGGATCACAGAAGCGGAGCCTGAACAGCCAGGTGGTGAGGAACCAGGTTTTAAAAATTTCTCTGTTGCTACGACAAATTAAGTCATCAGACTGAAAAAAATGAATAACTTAAACTGGAAAAACATTCAAAAACTGATCGAATCTCGTTCATTGCGGGAAAGAGCGATACTGTTTGGTGCCGTCTTCATTTTGATTTTTTACGTCTGGCTGGTTTACATATTTGATGCGATGAATGCATCGCAGGATGCTACTCAAAGACAGATAAACAGCACAGTTGGTCAGATAAATAATGAGTTAACCAGAAATCAGCAGATTCAGAATACATATACCAGTGACCCAAATGCTTTTGCCCGAACCAGAAGGAATGAATTGCAGGCCCAGGTAGATGCAATTGATTCGCAGTTGCTTGGCCTCTACGGAGAATTAATCCTGCCCTCTCAAATGGCAAATATTCTTTCCGATATTTTACGTAAAGAAACCACTTTGAGGTTGGTAAGCCTGGAAAACCAGGCCCCGGAAGTATTGTTTGATAACGGCCAAGGTTCGGAAATCCAGGTATACCGACATGGGTTAAATTTGCGTCTTGAAGGCGAATATCTTGAAACCATCAGGTTCATGAGGCAGGTGGAAGAGCTTAATGTAAATTTCTTTTGGGAAAGCCTCAGTTATGACGTTAATGAATATCCCGATGGCACTATTAACCTGAATATCTTTACCCTGAGTACTCAAAGGGGGTTTATCGGTGTTTAGGCAAACTGTTTTTGGGAAAATACTTGCTGCACCTTTACTCCTGTTGGGGCTTGGCCTGACTTCCTGGGATGCAAGGTCGGAGATGGTGAATGGAGAGGACCTTGTAGATCCTACCGCACCATTTTTACTCAGGGCAGACAGCAATATGCCACTGATTAATGCCTTTGCTTTATTTAATAGTTATGAGGTGAGTTCAATCCTGATCAGATCAGATATGCGAATAGCAGTGGTTAACTCCCAGCGTGTCAGGATCGGTGATCGTGTGGGCAATGCGGATATTCTTAGTATAGAAAGTGACAGGGTAACAATCAGCCTCAATGGTGAAACAAGGGATCTTATGCTGCATGGATCAAGTGTAAAGTCGCTAAGTGATGCTGACAGATAAGTAACATTTGTAATTGATAGATAGTGTTTTTTATAAATTCAGTAAGTAGCACAAACCAGGTGCGAGAGAAATGAAACAGGAAAAAAAGCTTAATCTATTGGCTCTTTCAGTAACGGCCTTACTGCTTGTAGCTTGTGAGAGCAATAGCAAGTATTCGGGTATTGATACTGCCGTACTTGAAGAAGTGCAGTCGGAGTTTGAAGACATAAAGACCGGAAACTCAGCGTCTGAAACTCATACTCCATCAGAAGATATTCTCCAGGCGCTGGTACCCGGTTTAACCCTGGACAGTGAGGTGCTCAGGCCGGTTGAGGAGAGATTCGATTTCACTATCAAGGATTCTCTTGATGTCAGGGACTTTTTTACTCTTTTGACTGAGGGAACCGATTTTAGTATTGCCGTGCATCCAGCCATAGAAGGCACCGTGTCTTCCCTGGATCTCAAGAATGTCACACTTGAAGAAGCACTGGAGCAGGTAAGTGAGTTGTATGGTTTTGCACTGAACAAATCGGGTGATGTATTCCAGGTGCTTCCTGGAGGGATGCAAACAAGAATTTTCAAGATTGATTATTTGAATGTTTCCCGCCAGGGAAATTCCAACATGCAGATTACTTCTATAGGCATTTCGCAAAGTGCTGGAGCCGGTGGCGGTGGAGGAGGCGGTTTTGGTCAAAACAGTATTGTTTCCCAAACTGCTGGATTTGGTGGTGCCGGGGGACTGGGTGGTCGAGGAGGCGCGATGGGTGGTGGTGCCGGTGGGTTAAACTCCGGTGGCGCCATGATCAATACATTGACTGAGGCGGATTACTGGGAAGAACTTGAAGAGATAATTCTTGATATTGTTAATGCCAACCCGGCGCCAAGCAGTAGTCTTCTGGGTGCATTGTCAGCTGGTACAGAACAGCGCTCAGTAGTCGTTTCCCCACACACGGGCATGATTGTTGTAAGAGCTTATCCGAATGAACTTGAACAGGTTGCTGATTTTCTTGAACAGTCGCAATCTGCTTTGCAAAGACAAGTAGTGCTAGAGGCAAAAATTCTTGAAGTAGAGCTTAAGGAAGGTTACCAGTCGGGAATTGATCTTAGAGCCCTTGGAAGATTAAACGGGAATAATGAAATCACAGCCCAATTTAATTTTGTGGGCGAACAGCTCAATGCAAATAGCAGTCCATTAGCGGTGAGCTATGATGCGCGCGACTTTGATGGGGTTATCCAGTTGCTTGAAACACAAGGTGTGGTGCAGGTAATTTCCAGCCCAAGAATTTCCACGTTGAACAACCAGAAAGCTGTTTTTAAAGTTGGCGATGAACAGTTTTTCCTGACAAATGCGAATACGACCAGTTTTGGCGCGGGTGACCAGTCGACTACTAACCAGAATACAAGTCTGCAACCATTTTTTTCAGGCATCGCCCTGGATGTCACGCCGCAGATTAGCGACCAGGGTGACATTATCCTGCACATTCACCCAATCCTGAGTCAGGTTCAGGAAGACCTGAAAATTATTAATGGAAATGAATTTCCGCTTGCAAACAGCACGACCAGGGAGTCAGACAGTATTGCCCGGGCTGCTAATGGTGAAGTAATAGTGATTTCCGGCTTAATGCAAACCAGGTCAAGGGGACAGGAATCTGGCGTGCCTGGTCTGAAAGATGCCCCTGTTATTGGCAATGCTTTTGAGCAGAATCAACGAGAAACCGTTAAGACAGAACTTGTTATTTTGTTACGCGCAATGGTTGATGATGAAGACCTGATGCCAAGCCTGATAGAAGAGCACCAGGATGGCTTTGAAGAATTAAGACGGCAGATTGATCCCTATTACAGATAAAACAAGTTGATGAAAGACAAATCTGCAAAATACTTTTTATATAGCTCAGTTATGAGAGTGTTGTCATGAGCCTTGTTAATGACATGCTCAAAGACCTTGATAAAAGAAGTCGTGGGTCTGTGCAGCCTGGCTCTGCTGGCATGGCTATTGATTATTCTGGAAACGAAAACAGCCTGTCATATTTAAAAATAGGCTTGGCAGTAATTGTGGGGATTTTAGTTGGAATAGCTTCAATATATTTTTTGTTCAGTGATCCTGTGCCTGAGATTGATCCTTCATTGCAGGCAGCTCAACAAATTCAAAACAACTCAGTCATTGCTGAACCTGAAGTTGAAGAACAGATAGAACTACCAAATTCTATAATACGCGCAAGAATTGCAGGCGGTCGCGAAACGGATACAGGTTTTGAAGTACGCATTGAAGTCACGGAGCAGGTTTCCTACGAAATTTTATCGAGAACAGATCGGCAATTTCAGTTTTTGGTAAGAGAAGTTGCAGAGATTGGAAATACAGCGCCAATTTTCAACGGCATGTCGGTTATTCAGTCAAGTGATGGGATGCTGCTGTCACTAAACCCGGGTCGATCCACTGAGTTCCTGGTTTATGAGAATGCCGTTGGTCAATTATTCACATTGACTATTGAAGGGTTCTGGTCTGAACCAGATTCTGGAGTAAGAAATACCCAGACTTCCCCTGGTGAAGACATGCAGAATGTTAGCGAGTCACAGCCCTTCTTGTCCGGTGAAACAAGTCCGGATACAGATATAGTTGAAAATAATCAACAGACTTTGGAGCCAGTACGTACTACGCGAGAACTCAGTCTGCAGGACAGGGACAGGAATCTCAGTCAGCAAGCTTTGCGCCTGGCCCAGGATGGGGAGCTTATTGAAGCCTACAATGTTTTATACAATTTTATTGGTAATAATCCCGAAGCACACCAGTCCAGAAATACTCTTGCCACTCTTCTATTCGCCCAGCAGGAATTTCTCCAGGTGAAAGTGTTGGTGGATGAAGGCCTGTTATTAGCACCAAATCATGCTGGCTATAAAAAAATCAAGGCGCGTCTTTATATCAGGGAAAGTGATCTTGATGCTGCAATCAGACTTTTGAACTCCTCTCCACCAGCAATGGCTGATGACACTGAATATTTTGAATTGCTGTCCTCTCTTTACCAGCAAAATGGTGAGCACAGGCAGGCCATTGAAATTTATCAGGAGTTGATCAGGGTAGATAGAATGACTGGCCGCTGGTGGACTGGGCTGGCTATCTCCCATGAAGCAATGGGTAATTATGGTGAAGCTCTTAATAGTTACCAGGTTGCAATACAGAATGAAAACCTTGATTCACGGCTCAGGCAATACAGTCAGGGCAGGATCAGAGAATTGAGTAATCCATAATGGCGAGGGTCAGAGAAAAAGTCAGAATAGGGGATCTTCTGGTTCAAAATGGAATTGTAACCGAGGAGCAGCTTCAGCAAGCCCTTAAAAAGCAAAAGCAAACTGGGCTTAAACTCGGCCGTGTACTGATTGATCTTGGCTTCCTGGAAGAAAATATTTTCCTGGAATTCCTCTCCAGTCAACTTGATATACCTTTTATTGATCTCAAAAAATTCAATTTTGATGCGCAGTTAGTGCAAAGACTTCCGGAAACCTATGCAAGAAGGTTTCGGGCGATAGTTTTGTATGAGAAAAACGGTGCGCTTATTGTTGGCATGGCGGATCCAATGGATATATTCGCCTATGATGAGTTGTCTCGTTATTTACAGGAAAATATTGAAGTTGCCCTAGTACGTGAAATGGAGCTTCTTAATACGCTTGATCTCGTTTATAGACGAACAGAAGAGATTGCATCTTTTGCGGAAGAGCTCGAAGAGGAAATAACTGAGGGCCAATTTGATCTGGCCGATATGACACCGTTGGCGGATGATTCTGACGCGACAGTTGTTAAATTATTGCAATCAATCTTTGAAGATGCTGTACAGGTTAGAGCTTCTGATATCCATATAGAGCCGGATGAAACAGTGCTTCGAATCAGGCAGCGTGTTGATGGTGTGCTTCAGGAGCAGGTTGTAAAAGAAAAACGGATTTCATCCGCACTTGTCTTGAGACTCAAACTAATGGCCGGGTTAAATATTTCAGAGCGCCGTTTACCACAGGATGGTCGATTTAGTCTGCTAGTAAAAACCAAAAAGCTTGATGTACGACTTTCAACGATGCCTATCGAATACGGTGAGTCAGTAGTTATGCGATTGCTGGACCAGTCAAGTGGTGCAAATAATCTAGATGAAGTTGGCATGCCTGATGATGTTTTAGAGCATTTCAGGAAATTGATCCATATGCCTTATGGGTTGATTCTAGTAACAGGGCCAACCGGTAGTGGTAAAACAACAACGTTATATGGAGCGCTTCAGGAACTGAATGAAATTGGTAAGAAAATTATAACCGTTGAAGATCCAGTCGAGTATCGATTACAACGTGTCAACCAGGTTCAGGTTAATCCTCGAATAGACCTCAGTTTTGCTCGAGTACTCAGAGCATCCTTGCGTCAAGACCCCGACATTATTCTTGTTGGTGAAATTCGTGATACTGAAACTGCTGAAATAGCACTTCGTGCCGCCATGACAGGCCACATGGTGCTTTCAACATTACATACCAATGATGCAGTTTCCAGTGCCATGCGACTTGTAGATATGGGAGCCGAAGGTTTTCTGGCAGCATCAGCTTTAAAGGCTGTTGTAGCACAAAGATTGGTCAGACGTTTATGTGACAATTGTGCTGTTGCGGATGAACCTGAATTACAGGAACTAGAATGGCTGAAATCAAAGTTGGGCGAAGAGAAGCTGGCAGGGATGACTCTTATGAAGTCCAAGGGATGCCACAGGTGTAATAATACGGGTTATCGAGGCAGGATTGGTGTGTTTGAACTTTTGATTATGAATGACAAGTTAAGTGATGCCCTGCGCCAGGAAGATTCATCACATTTTGTCAAACTCGCAAAACAGGCAAAAGAGTATCAACCTTTACTTATTAGTGCACTGGATTATGCCCTGAAAGGGATTACTTCATTAAGTGAAGTGTTCAGAGTTGCAGAACAGATTGATGAATCTGAAGACTTTCTTGAAATGCCTGCTGATTCTGACTGAGAATTTTAATTAAAGAATAATTTCCCAAAAAAATGCCGTATTTCATTTACAAAGGTAGAAATGGAGCAGGTGAGCTCGTACAGGGGCAGTTGCAGGCCGCATCAGCCGAGGCTGCAGCAACTGATTTGTATGGCGATGATATTACACCTGTTGATATTCGGGAAACTGCTCGTCAGGCAAAAAATAAATCAGACAGCGAAGAAAGCGGCATAGAACGATTTAACGCTGCCTGGTCAGGTAGCAAAATAGAAATTGATGACCTGATTATTTTTTCGCGGCAAATGCATAGTATGTCCAAATCGGGAATACCGTTGGACAGAGCACTAAGAGGCATTGAAGCATCATCAGCCTCACCTCCTTTGAAACAAATGCTCAAGGATGTTGCCGGCGAACTTGAAAAAGGAAATGCATTAACTGACGCATTCGGTAAACATCCACGGATATTTTCACCACTGTTTTTAAGCCTTATTCATGTAGGAGAAAATACCGGAAGGCTTGACTTGTCCTTTCAGCAGATTGGTGTATACCTAGAGCTGGAAAGAGATACCCGTAAGCAGGTAAAAAGTGCCACAAGGTATCCAATCTTTGTCATTGTAGCTATAGCAGTGGCACTGGCGATTCTTACTATTTTTGTGATACCTGTTTTTGCAGATACATTTGCACGGCTCGACGCTGAGCTGCCCTGGCAAACAGTACTATTAATCAATATTTCTGATTTCATGGTGAACTGGTGGTACATCGTTTTGGGTGTGCTGGCAGGGGCGTATATTGGATTTCGCCAATACATTTCTACAGAGCAGGGAAGACTCAAATGGGACAGGCAAAAACTCAAGTTTCCTTTAATTGGAAAAATTTTTGACCGGATTGCATTATCGAGATTTGCAAGAACATTTGCCATGATGATGAAAGCTGGTGTTCCGATTGTGCAGTCACTTGGTGTGATAAGCATGGCTGTTGGCAATAAGTATATAGGTGAAAATATTAAAATCATGCGCGATGGCATCGCCAAAGGTGACTCCTTGTACAGAACATCAGTAAAAGCAGGCATGTTTTCTCCCCTGGTACTGCAAATGATTGCTGTGGGTGAAGAAAGCGGAAATGTGGATGAACTGCTCGACGAAGTTGCAGACTTTTATGATTCGGAAGTTGAATATGACCTTAAGAGATTGAGTTCTGCAATTGAGCCGATACTGATCGTATTTATAGCAGGCATGGTTTTGATATTGGCTCTTGGCGTTTTCCTGCCAATTTGGGATTTGGCCAGTGCTGTCAGGTAATACATATACGCGGGGTAAAAAAGAAAAAGGGTTTACCTTGTTCGAAATGGTAGTAGTGATTTGCTCTATCGTCATTTTATACATGGTTGCTGAACAGAGGCTCAACGAGATTCCAGCAGCAGCAGAGCGCGCAAATTTTTATGGCACACTTGAACAAATAAAAACGGGCCTGACTTTTGAAATGGCAACCCGTCTGGCAAGAAATCAGAGAACCGAGTTGATGCAGCTGGAAGGAACCAACCCAATGGATTTTTTCCTGGAAGCTCCAAGAAATTACAGGGGAGAGTTGGAACTGGTTACTGATGTTAATGTCACCAGGAGAAGCTGGTATTTTGAAAATACCACTGGTGAATTGGTCTATGTCATTGGAGGGCCAAGTATCGATGATGTCCTCGTTTCGATAGCTGAAGTGCCGGTGAACCTGGGCCAGATCCGCTTGAAGCTGGTTAATGTGTATTCAATGGGTCCCGGCAGTAAAAATGGGGTTCAAAACGGGAATCTTTCCTATAGTTTGGAAAATTGGCAGGGATTATTATTACAGCCTGTTTATCCTTTTGAATGGGTCGAACGCTCAGCCCAACCAGTGGAGATTTGAATAAGGAAATTAATAATTTTGGCAGTTGAACCTAGTTGAACAACTTCACAAAATTGAACATTTATTGCACAAAGTGATGAATAAACTGGGGTTTTCCCTTAGAATTTGATGTAAAGTCGCTTTTATAAGCATATAATAGAGTTTACATTAGATATAAAATATATCTCACTGATATAATTAAATTAAATTTTAACCAAAGCCATAGAAAGAGGTGGTAAAAAATGAAACGCAGTCAGACACAAGCTGGTTTTACTATTATTGAACTGGTCGTTGTAATCCTGCTCCTGGGGATTCTTACAGCAACAGCCTTACCCCGTTTTATCGATGTCACGGATGAGGCTCATGCAGCGGTTGTTGACGCTGTCGAGGGTGGTCTGGCAACAGGTGTTGCAATGGGTCGCGCACAATGGTTCGCTGGCAACAGACCTACGGCAATTCCTGCCGGTGATTTTGCACCAACTGCTGTTGGTATGAGTAGCAATGGCTTTCCGTCAAACCAGGCTGGCGCTGATGTAGCTTCAAATGCTGACTGTGACCAGGTCTTCTCTGATGTCTTGCAAGGTGGTCGGCCTACTACAGGTCTTGAAACCATGACTGGTGCAGCTCCTGTCTTGGCTGATTTAACATATCCATATGTAGATCCATTCCAGGTAATGCACAGTGCTGCTAATTGTTATTATATTTATGTGGCTCAGGGCGCTGCCTTTAGTGCCCCAGTAATCCTGTATAATTCATCAACTGGTGAAGTTGAACGCGGTACATCGTTGTAAGATAAGTTTCACAGCCACTTCAAAAAGCCCGCAATTGCAAAACAATTGCGGGCTTTTTTATTCCGGGAAAAAGGATAAGTCTCTCGTAAAAAATGTTAGAAAAAAACATATTCAGAGATACAAGTAAGCGGATTTATTACTTATCGCTCTGTGTCTTTCTGTTATTTGCAGCCCATTACCTTCAGATCAATGGATCAGGAGTTGGTCTGCAACTCCCTTTTAATGCCATGGGCTGGATACCATTATCGCTATTGATAGGTGTCTGTCTTATACAGATTGCACGAACAAAAAAGGTTTATACCAGTCCACTGACTACGCATTTGCTGATATGTATCTTATTGCTTTGCGTCCCTTTATTTTACTTCAACGCGCTTTACCAGAATATCTTTGACCGGTTTTTTGGCCTGTTTGGCGGCCTGCTCATTTTTTTGTGTTTCCAGCAATTTGCCAGGGAGCAAAAAGATGCAATTAATATCCTGTTGCTATTGATGGTTGCTACCTGGATAGAAGTACTGATTGGCTGGGACCAGTTTTTTAAAACCAATGGTATGAGCCTGTTTGGAAATTCAGGACAACGTTCCGGGCCAATTACAGGTATATTTCAACAACGTAATGTTTATGCATCTTTCCTGGCATTCGGAACAGTTTTGTCTGCCTATGTTCTTTCCCTGGTTGCTCAGAAATCAGGGAAAAAATTCCAGGTTTCCATGCTGCCCATCCTGCTGTTGCCGTTATTTTCTGTACACTTGCTTAATACGGTTTATTCAAGAACAGGATGGGCTGGACTCTTTATCGGCGTGTCGCTGGTGTTGCCTGAATTATGGAAAAAGGCGGGGAAAGGTTTGTCATTGACATGGCTGGTCAGCCTGTTGCTGGGTTTTGTATTGACCTGGAATATATCTCTTACCAGCGATTGGCAAAGCCCTTCAATGGAGAGGTTGAATCTCGATGGTTTAAGACAGGTTCAGCTTCCACAAATTAGTACCATGTTCATTGAAAAACCTTTGAGTGGTTATGGTTATGGGCGTTTCGAATCAGCTTACCTGGCATTTACGGCGCAAAAATATGCTGCTGGCGAGTTTGAAGTGCCCGGAACAACACCGTTGGATCATCCGCATAATGAATTGCTGTTCTGGGCAGTTGAAGGGGGGATTGTAGCCCTGGCTGCATTGTTGCTGGCGGCATGGTTTGTATGGCGGCGGGTCTGGCAGCAGTCGTTATTACAAAGAATGGCATTAATAGGGCTGTTTTTTCCAATTGTGCTGCATACCCAGTTGGAATTCCCCTTTTATGTATCGGTATTGCACTGGTTTGTCTTTATTGCCTTGATATTCTGGGTGGACAACCTGCAACCTGATTATAAAAAACGGACCGTGGAAGCGACATTAATACCCTGGATTGCCGGGATACTCATCCCTGTATTGACCACATTTTTTATGGGTACTACATTACATACAGGGTTGTTACTGGCACGTTTCGAATCGGGTATAAATCCTGATGTTAGTGCACTAACATCTATCAGCAACCCAATGGTTTGGGATGAGAAAATTAACTGGGCTATGCGTTCAAGGCTGGTCGTTAACGGCATCATCAATCGTGAACCAGAGCAAATACAATCCTATATTGATTGGGCACCTGCTATTCTTGAAAGTAAGCCCAGGCCTACATTTTATCGTTACTTGATCCTGGCCTATGATGGTGTGGGGGATGAAGAAAATAAACAGCGAATCCAGCAGGAAGCGAGGTTTCTTTTTCCTGGTGAGAGTTTTGAAATAGAAGAATTTGGCAATACGCTTTTACGTCAGGTACCTTTCGAAGTGATTAGCCGGGATTAGTCACCAGAACAACAAATGAAAAAAATTTTGATAAATGATTTCCACCGCAGGCAGCAAGGTTTTTCACTGGTCGAACTTGTGCTGGTTGTCTTACTTATCAGTATCATGGGTGTTGCAATAACGAGCCGCTTTTCGGATCCTTCCGGATTTAACACCCTGGCAGCCAGAGACGGCATCATTTCAACAGCCCTTGCTGCACAGCAGGCTGCGCTGGGTCGGAAGAATGTGACTTTTGATATAAATCAGTCAGGTAGTGACTGGATCTTTGAGGTTGCAGCAAGTGGAGCCGTAATTCGAAGTTTTTCTGTAACAGGAGGTGGATTTGATCTTGAAACCGGTTCAACTACCACAACGGGCGACTGCTCAACCGGCTTTGATGAAGCTGTTACATCAAATTTCAGCATCAGCTATAACAACCTCGGCAATGCCTTTGCCTTTACCAACTCTTCTTCATCACCAGTGGCTATAGATAATGGCGTAAGAATTTGCATTGATGATACGGTGGCATTGTCAGTCTGTATTTCCCCGGGTGGCTATGCAAGGGAAGGAGATTGTGAAGATTAGAGTAATCTTAAGGCATTCAGGATTCACAATTGTTGAACTTGTCAGCACAATAGTGCTGCTTGGTTTTGGTCTTGCCATGTTTTCAAAAATCCTGGTTTTTGCCTTGAGTGAAAGCGCAACACCTTTTGATGATATTCGCACCACTGCGCTTGGCCAGGCCTATCTCGATGAAATCCTATCCAGGCGTTTTGATGAAAACTCCCATCCCAGTGGCACGCCAACCTGCTATACCCTTGTAGGCGGAAGTGCCTGTTCTGCTCCGGCATCATTTGGCGCCAACATGGACCCTGGTGAAAACAACAGGAGCAAATTTGATGATGTTGATGATTATCATAATCTTGATGAGGGAGAAGGCGCTGTAGACACAACACTCAGTGATGCGGATGACACGGACAGAACAGGTTATGACGGTTACAGGGTTACAGTGACAGTGGAGTATGCAGGGAATGATCCCCCGATAAACAAGGGGCAAACAGATGCAAAATTGATAACAGTTACTGTTCTTGCTCCTACCAATTCAACCGGTACACAGTTTACTGCCTACAAGGCAAACTTCTAGTTATCTGTTATGAATATAAAAATCCGACAAACAGGTTTTTCTTTAATTGAGATGGTGGTGGCGATCATAGTCATGTCAGTGATGGCTATTGGGCTTACACGCTTCATTGATTTTTCAACCGAAGGCTATGTAGACACCGCAGAAAGGAGCCAGTTAACCCTTTCAGGCAGGGCTGTACAGGAACGTATTTCTAAGGAATTGCGTAATGCACTGCCAAACAGTATTCGGATTACAGATGTATTTGATACGGGCGATGCGGAAGTCGATACAGGCGGCCTGTTCCCAGGTGATCAATGCCTGGAGTTCTTTCCAATCATTGGGGCGTCCACTTATATAGACCCGGCATTTCATCCAGGCTCTACTAGTACAGATTTTGATGCCGTAGAGTTCAATGTCGATATCAATGTAGTCACTGGCGATTACGCCGTCATCTATCCACGAAAACCCAGTGAGTTGTATGACAGTGGCCTGCCTTCCCCGGGTTATATAACAGCTTTTGATGACCTTGATGTGGGCAGCACACTCAGTGACACTCATACGATAAACCTGAGTGCAGGCCATAAATACAGGCGGCGATCGCCGCTTGATCGAGTCTACCTTGTCGAGGAACCTGTCAGTTTTTGCATTAATGGCACAAACCTGTACCGATATACAGAGTATGGAATTACTGATGACCAGAGTATTCCTACAAATCCAGCAGGAGCCTGTCCTCTATCA
>Ga0181553_10000422_pt1 | contig 36389 bp, 30 predicted proteins | sample 011ome_17_FD_133753 | JGI IMG/M metagenome (GOLD analysis project Ga0181553, IMG submission 133753) | Coastal salt marsh microbial communities from the Groves Creek Marsh, Skidaway Island, Georgia - 011502XT metaG (megahit assembly) | ecosystem: Environmental > Aquatic > Marine > Intertidal...
CTGAATCAACGGCAAGACCATGTGGCCTGGCATCCACGATGATCGTGTCAAGCAAATGCCCATCTTTCAGTACATTGATAGCACCAGCATTCACGTCACTGACATAGACGGTGTCGTCCTGGGCAATGATAATGCCGCCGCGGGAAGGTATAGCCCAGGATTCAATATAATTCCCATTGGAGTCAAACACGGAAATTCTTTGGTTTGCGCTATCGTTGACGATGATGCGCCCGGCTGAATCAACTGCTACACCATGAGGCAAGTCCAAAAACCCATCTTCACTGCCCTGTATACCCCCAATGATGCGTATAAATTCGCCAGTGCTGTTGAACTGGATGATCCTGGAATTCTGGTAACCATCGGACACATAAATATCGCCATTATCAGCCACTGCAACATGGTTGGGCTGGTTGAACAGTGAGTGAGACTGGTTGTCACCTGCCTCATCTATGTTGCCGAGTGTCATCAGGAGCTCGCCCTCAGGACTGTATTTGTGTACCACATGACGTGCTGCACCCGTGGACCAGATATTACCGTCCTGATCAAACGACACGCTATGGGCATTGTTGTACATCCCTGCCTCACCCCAGGAGCGGATGAAAGTGCCGTCACGGTTGAACAGGCGAAAATAAGGTGCTGTGCGCACCATCACAAGGATCTGGCCCTTACCGTTGGCAGCAACCCAGGAGGTTGATCCCGCCCACTGACCATCCGGGATGTCTGCCCAATTTTCATCGATAGTGTATTCGTTCTGTCCGTGAACCATAAAAAATGGAAAGGACAATGCAATAGTGATCAAAAAATATTTCATAAGGGATCTGGTATTCATATACTTTTCCTTCAGCTTGGTTTTTTTACCACTGCTATTTTTTCATCGGAAATAGGTGTCAGAGTCATATTTTTTCGAATTCTCAACGTGTATAGACATTGCTTTTGACAGTAGGTGGGCAGTCGCTTTGTGTATAAATAGTCAACCCAGTGTCGTAGTGGCACACATTCCCGTTAAAAGTGACCTGCTGGTTAATGAGGGAACCTGTTGGTCCAGTGGTATTATAGGTGGATACAGGAGGAGTGGTGCAGGCTGTCAGGAAAATGATTAGTGAAAATAGCCGAGATTTCATGGCGTTATTCTACCGGGATATTTTCTAAATATGATCAAATATTTATATGAATGTCGAGGACGGTGGGAGAAGAACTCTGGGTCTGGACTGAGCATCTCCCGTTTGAGCGTGCAATAAAAAACCCGGCCTTTGGCCGGGTTTTATTTTGCCTGGTGGAGGCGGCGGGAGTTGAACCCGCGTCCGTCAGTCCTCTACACAAGGATCTACATGCTTAGCAACGTCTACTGAGTTAGCCTGTCACTACCCGACGCGCAGGGCGTTAAAGGCGAGTTCACTAAAAGTTTAAACCCTATACGGCGAACGCGTGGTTGGGTCGGTCCTGTTCTATATGACAATTGCAAAACACCGGTTTACAGGCATCCCGATGGCAATCGCTAGCCTAACTTAGTTTTATTAAGCGGCTAGAGCGTAGTTATTGTCGTTGGCAACTATAAAAGTTGCATAGATTGTTTTACGAGAGTCTATACCCTCTCGACATGCACCCTGGGCTTCAGTACCGGCGTCGAATCCAGATCACCCCCAGAAAAAGCTTATATATCTTACGCTTACATGCCCGCTTCTTTTATGCAGCGGGCTGTGCAGTATAGCATACCGCCAGTATCTGATATGGAGGTGATTCAGGGAATTGCAAGAGACCCCTGATTCCCGGTTTAATTGGTCCCTGCTTAATAAAAAAGAAATAAAAGGGGAGCTATTCATCGTGCGTTCTACATTCTTCAATAAGTTCAGCAAGTGTTTCCTTGCCTCTTGCCTGTTGTCTCTGTCAGTCCTAGGGGCTGACGAAAACGCCTGGCGCCCAAGGTTGGCGTCACAGTCTCCGACTGATGCCTGTGCGGCAATGTCCGGCCTGCAAGTTCCTGCTTCCGCCATTGGTCTGGGGACAACTGGTGCCACGATTTCTTCGGCTGAGTTTGTTCGTGCCAATGCGAGAGATAATGCGAATGGCGAATTCTGCAAGGTAATCGGCAATATACACCCGGTCACCTACAGCGCCCCGGATATAGAGTTCGAAGTGAACCTGCCTTCCAACTGGAACGGCAAGTCACTGCAGTTTGGTGGTGGTGGATTTAACGGGCGCCTGATAACCGGGCTGGGTCAATATGCCAAGCAACCTTCCTCTGAAGATACACCGTTGGCGCGAGGGTATGTCACCCTGGGATCTGACTCTGGACACAAGGCTCGCAATCCGGGTTTCGATGGCACTTTCCTGCTCTACGAGGAGGCCTTGCGCAATTACGGACACGAGCAAATCAAGAAAACCCATGATGTGGCCATGCACCTGGTAGAGGCTCGTTATGGCACGGCATCCCAGTACAACTACTTCATAGGCGGTTCACAGGGTGGACATGAAGCCTTTGATGCGGTTCAGCGCTATCCCGATGACTACCATGGTGCCGTGGCAGGTTACCCGGCTCACAACGTAGTGATGCTGCATTTGTCGGCAAATAATTATGCACGTGCCTTGCTGGCTAATGGCGGAGACAGCTGGATCAACCCGGAAGAAGCACGTAATTTTTCTGCAGCAATTTATGCCACCTGCGATGATCTGGATCGTGCCGAAGATGGCATCATCAGTAATGTGGAGGCTTGCCTGGATGCGACACAGGATTTCAGACTGACCACTTCAGACAACCCAATGCGTTGTGATGGGGGTGCGGATACCAGCAACAGCTGTCTCTCCGATGCCCAGATTGAAGCGCTGAACAAGATGGATGTTCCCTATGATCTTGGCTTCAGTGTGTTTGCCGATGATGAAAGCACCTCAATCTTTCCCAAGTGGACGCCCTTTGAAGGCTCAACCTTTTTTGATGGTGGCTTTCCCAACCTGGGTGGTGACGGACCTGAAAGTGCGCTTCAGTATGGCCCGGGTGATGCCACTCCCCGTTATGCCATTGCCCAGGACCTGACACTGGACACCATGAATGATTTTGACCCGGCAAAATATGCCGGTCGCATTGGTGTGCTCATGGATCAGATCAGTGCCAACAGCGCCAATATCGACAGATTCCGTAGCAAAGGCGGCAAGTTGATTTATTTCCACGGCAACGTGGATGATTTCATTCCTGTGTATTCTTCCATTCAATACTGGGAACGTCTGAACAAGCGTTACGACGAAGACAGTCTTGGTGACTTTGTGAAGTTTTATACCGTCCCCGGAATGGGGCACGTCACGGGCGTTTTCAATGCCAGGATATCAAGCCTGGACTACCTGGAAGCCTGGGTAGAAAGAGGGCAGGCGCCGGGCGAGCTGGTGGCCATCGATGAAAATGAGGCAACCGCGGGCAGGACCCGCCCGGTGTGTCATTACCCTGAATGGCCGCGATACAACGGCCGTGGTGATATCAATGATGCAGACAGCTTCAGCTGTGTTGAATAGATTGGATCAGGGATAAAAGAGAAAGGGGAAAGGTATAGAGAGGTTAAAACTGCGATGACAGTGAAACGGATTCTTACACTGATCACTCTTCTTTTCTGCGCACAGTTGCAGGCGCTGGAGCCGCGATCAGATCATACCTTTGCCTTGTCAGACGGTGAGTCAGCGCCAGTCGTTACTCTGGATGATTTGTCCCTGCTGGTTGGCAGCTGGACCGGCTCCATATTCGGTGAGCAATTCGAAGAGGTCTGGAACCCACCCAGTGCCGGATCCATGATGGGCATGATGAAGATCCATGACGGGGATGAAATGAATTTCTATGAAATGCAGCTTATCACTGATGATGGTGAGGGGCTGGCCTTGCTGGTGAAACATTTTTCCCCGGAGTTCGAAGCCTGGGAAGAAAAAGGCGAGTTCGTGCGATTTCCCTTTATTGGCATCGATGACGATGCTATTCATTTCAGTGGGATCAGTTTTTATCGCGAAGATGCCAACAACATGACCGCTTATATACTACTGCGCTTTGGGGAAGAAGTGCGTGAAGAAAAAATCACCTACCAGCGCGCGTTAGCACAGGAGTAAGTTATCAGTTCCCTGGAGGCAGATGCTCCACGTTTAGCTCGCTATACCGCCCTTGCGGCCCTGGTTATCGCTGGTGAAACGATTTTCCTGCTGCCGTTTGTCCTGTCACGAATATTCCGCCCGACCTTTCTTGATATTTTCCAGATTACCAACCTGCAACTGGGCACAGCCTTTTCACTGTACGGTGTTGTGGCCATGTTCTCGTATTTTGCTGGAGGGCCGCTCGCTGACCGGTTCCATGCAAGGCACCTGTTGGTTGCCGCATTGCTGATGACTTCACTGGGCGGCATAGTCATGGCGACCATTCCATCTATTGGCATCCTGACATTGCTCTATGCGTTCTGGGGACTGACAACGATTTTCCTGTTCTGGGGGGCACTGATCAAAACCACCCGGGAACTCGGGGCTGACAGCCAGGGCCAGGCTTTTGGTTTGCTTGACGGTGGACGTGGTTTGTTTGCTGCGGTGATGTCATCACTTTCGGTGCTGGTGTTTGCTGCCATGTTGCCCGAGGTGGTTGAAACGGCCACGATGGAAGAGCGCGCAAATGCCCTTGGCAATATTATCCTGCTGTTTTGTGGTGCCGGTTTGGTCTCTGCATTACTTGTGTGGCTGTATGTGCCCATTGCCCGTGAAGAAAAGGCGGCCTATGGCTCGATGCAGCTGGATGGACTCAAGCACGTGATGAAAATGAAAGCGGTGTGGTGCCAGGCGTTAATCGTACTGTGTGCATACGTCGCCTATAAAAGCACTGATGATTTTTCTCTATATGCCCGTGATGCCTTTGGCTACAACGATGTGGAGGCGGCACAGATCGGCACCGTATCTTTCTGGATGCGCCCTGTTGCCGCCGTATGTGCCGGATTGCTGGCGGATCGCTTCAGCAGCCACATTATGCTTATCACAAGTTTCACAGTGGTCTTGCTGGGCGCCATGGTGATTGCTGGCGGGTTGATTGCCAACGGCATGTTGTGGTTTTTGCTGGTAACAATCGCTGCCACCAGTGCCGGTATTTACGGGTTGCGAGGAATCTACTTTGCCATATTCGGTGAGGCATCAGTGCCTGCGCACCTGACCGGGACAGCAGTGGGAGTGGTGTCTTTTACAGGTTTTGCGCCGGATATTTTCATGGGTCCGTTAATGGGTTATCTCATTGATGCATCACCGGGTGCCACAGGCCATCAACATGTTTTTGCTGTTGTCTCATTTTTTGCATTCATTGGATTGGTCTCAACCCTCCTGTTTCACCGTATAACTCTCAACAAGGTGCTAACTAATCCCTGACAGGGGTAATACGAGGAATTGAATATGAAGGCTGTTTGGAATAACCAGGTACTGGCTGAAAGTGATGACACGGTTGTCGTGGAAAATAATCATTATTTTCCCGTGTCATCCATCAATAATGCGCTTTTTTCGAAAAGTGAGACTACAACATTCTGCCCGTGGAAAGGGAACGCTTCCTATTATCATGTGGAAGTGGATGGACAGGTCAATGAAGACGCAGCATGGTATTACGCCGACCCCAAGGAAGGAGCCAGTCAAATCCGTGACCGGGTGGCTTTCTGGAAAGGGGTTGAGGTTACTGACTAGTAGTTTGGTTTAAAGCTGCCGCAGGGCTGCACTGATTTGCAGCCTTGCCATGTCGGTAAAAGTCTTTTCAGGGTTGAGAATACTTAACTCAGTGCAGGCTAGCACAACGTTTTTATAGCCGGACAAAACGCGTTCCATTTTGTTTTTCAGTGTCTCGTTATAACCTTCCTTGAACACCTTGAGCCGGATTCTGTCCAGGGTCTGTATGTCTGACTCGCTGGGAAACTCAACAGCAATCTCTTCGGTCTCGTAATAATCCGCGATTTGCCTGGAAGTCATCGTATGACGAGTGCCTGCCAGGGTGATCTTATGGATGCCCCGGGCATGCATGGCTTCAACACCGGCGCTCATTGGACTGACAATTTTCCTGCGTGTAGATTCGTCAAACTCCATCCTGTCCAGTGCGGCATGCAGCGTTATATTGGGCACAAGGAAAACTGAAGCGCCTGATTCTTCAAGATCTTCCAGCATACATCCGAGCAAGGGAGACAGGGCGGAATACCTGTCAGGCAGGTGTTCATTAATGCGTTCGAAATCCACGGCGACGGTCAGAAGGGGGCAGGGTGCTGACTTAGTCCACTTGGAATTAATAGTGTCCAGGTAGAAATCCGTCGCCTGACGGCCAAGCGCGGGTATTCCTATAGTTGTGGGCTGGTTTTTCAATTGCGCTTTAAAATGTAGTCGGCAAAATAATGGCGTGAGTCCATGATCTTGTGGTCCAGGTCAAAATCCGTTTCAGCGATGATGCTGTTGAGAATGTCTTCATCGTATTTCCGGGAAATTTCAGTATGTATTTTCTCACCCTCTGCAAACTCGAATGACTTGTCCAGGCTTTCAATAAATACAGTCTGGTTCGTGGTTGAAATCAGGTAGCTGTAGGCGATGCCTTCCTCTTCATTTTATTTATGCTGTTGATCAAAACTGTCTAGGCTGAAATTGGCGCCCAGTTCACGGTTGATTCGATTCAGCAGGTTAAGGTTAAAGCGCGCTGTAATGCCGTTGGCATCATTGTAGGCGGGCAGCACGATGTCACGTGACTTTTTCAGATCGACACCAAGCAGGAGAATATCGTCGTGCCTGAAATTGCATCCCAGCTGATAAAGGAAGTCTGTTGCCAGTGCATCATCGAGATTGCCAATGTTTGAACCGAGGAACAGCACGATTTTTCGATGGTCTGTTTCATTGAAAGCAGCAAGGGCATCAAAATACTGATCCTGTCGCGGCTGCACTGCAAGATCGGGTATTTCCTCTTTCAGCACATCCTCAAGGTGCTCAAGGATGTTGGCTGAAATGTCTACGGGGTGATAAACAAAGTCATATCCCTGGTCGACCAGTTTTTTTAATAACTTCTTTGTCTTTTCTCCGTCACCCGCGCCAAGTTCGATAATTTCAAAAAACTCATCGCTCTGGATATTCAGTGCGTTGATGATTTCCGAGGTTTTACTGTTGAATATCTCATCTTCCGCCTTTGTCACGTAGTACTCGGGCATCGCCATGATTTCCTGGAATATCCGGTCGCCCTCGGCATCGTAGAAATATTGTGAGGGCAGGTATTTGTCCTGTGCGCTCAGGCCGGCATCAACGTCCCTTTTGAATTGTTCAATCATTCAGATTCCTTTCACCTGGCAAGTCTGATGCCTGAGTACTGCCATTGCAGGTGAGGGTGGAAAAAATTACGGTAAGTCGAGCGACTGTGTCCTTCTGATGTGGCAACGGAGGCTCCACGCAGAACCATCTGGTTCACCATGAATTTGCCATTGTATTCCCCCACGGCATCCTTGCTAATCGAAAAACCCGGATAGGGCAGGTATGCAGAGTTGGTCCATTCCCAGCGTTTTCCCCATGTCAGCTGGCTGCTGGCGGCTTCCCATTCAAACTCGGTAGGCAGGCGCATGCCTTTCCATGCGGCAAAGGCGCTGGCTTCATAAAAGGAGATATGGGCAAGCATGGCATCCGGGTTGACCGGCTTTAATCCGGCAAGGGTGTAGTAATGCCAGCCACCGTCGATGTTGTGTCCCTCTGCATGCCAGTAAAGTGGGGAGGTCACGTTGTTCTGGTTTTTCCACGCCCAGCCATCATCGAGCCAGTGTTCAAATTTGTCGTAACCACCATCTTCTATGAATTCGATGTACTCGGCGTTGGTCACCAGAGACTTGTTGATAGTGAATTCATTCAGATACACCTTGTGCGCCTGGCACTCGTTGTCGAAATGAAAACCCTGTTCCGAGTAACCCACATCATAAAGTCCTTCTGGCAGGGTGATGGTTCCCTTTTCTGAATTTTTGTCATCGAGAAAGTTGGCGTTCTTCTCGTATGCCGGGAAAAGTGGATTATGGCCCAGGCTGTATTTCAGATCCGTTATCAGCAATTCCTGGTGCTGCTGCTCATGGTTGATGCCGAGCACTATCAGGTTCATTACTTCCTGCGAAACGTCTTTGTCCATTAGAGCCTGCATGGCATCGTTTACGTAGCGGCGGTAAGCATAGATTTGTTCCACGTCAGGTTTTGAAATATCTCCTCTTGAGGACCTCGCCAGCCTGTCGCCGACATGGTTGTAATAGCTGTTAAAAAGAAAGCAGAAATCCCGGTCAAACTCCTGGTAGTCGTCGGAGTATTTTTTCAGAATCATTTCTTCGAAAAACCACGTGGTGTGAGCCAGGTGCCATTTTGGCGGACTGGTGTAATCCACTAACTGGGGCAGATAGTCTTCAATGGAAAGGGGGGAGCAAAGGGATTCCGTGTACAGACGGATCTGCTGAAAATGGTCTGCGAGAGACATGGGAGGCAATGGTACCAAGCTGACCACGGCTTCTCTAGTGAAGCCGTGGAATTAAATTCAGGTTTGTATAACCAAACAGTGACAGTGAATTATCGGGAAGGCATCAACTCCAGCATCGCCCTGACCGTGGATTCCACGCCCATGCGCACTGATGGTTCAGGCTCAATCCAGAATAAAGGGGAATGGTGACTGGGCACCGGTGCGCCACCGGATTCAGCGGCTTCAAGGCGTTCTGCCGATGTGCCGCCGACTCGCCAGAAGGCTGTGGGAATGTCAGGATCAGTTGCGTAATAGGCGAAATCCTCACCGCCCATCCCGGTGGGCACTATCTGGGTAAGAAACTCAGCGCCCATGCGTTCAGTCCACATGGCATTTAAACGCCGGGACAGTGCCTGATCATTCATCATCGGAGGTGTGGTGCTTTCCCTGATAACCAGTTCAGGGAGCAGTTCTTCGGGTAGCCCTGCAACGCGACCCATGTTTTCAGCAATGCGACGAATGCCGTCCAACAGAATTTCCCGGGTTTCAGGTTTCGTATTTCTGACGGTGAGTTGTAAAACTGCTTCATCTGAAATGATGTTGTGCTTGGTGCCCGAGTGAAACGAGCCGACTGTGACCACCCCTGCATCTCTTGGCGGTAACTCACGAGAGACAAGTGTTTGCAGGGCAAGCACAATCTGACTGGCCAACACGATTGGATCCTTGCCGGCATGCGGGGAGGCACCATGAGCTCCAATGCCATGCACAATAATGTCCACCATATCGACCCCGGCATAGGGACTGTCATTTTCCAACAGGTTGACTGTCCATGCCGGTTTGTCTGAAGCGACATGAAAACCCAGCACATAATCCGGTGTCCCGAAACGCTCCCACAAACCATCATTTTCCATGGCCAGTGCCCCCTGGCCAATTTCCTCTGCTGGTTGAACAAACAGCATGGCTGTGCCAGACCACTGGTCGCGACGTTTTGCTAACTGACGGGCCGTGCCGATAAGCGAAGTGATATGTACATCGTGTCCGCAGGCATGCATCACGAAATCTTCCTGACCGGTGTCCGGATTAAGCTGCTTGGCGACTGAGGCATATGATAAACCTGAATTCTCCTGCACCGGCAGGGCGTCCATGTCGGCACGCATGGCGACCATGGGGCCGGGTCCGTTTTCCATGATGGCGACCAGACCTGTTCGGCCAATACCTTCAGTCACTTCAAATCCCGCGGCGCGAAATTCTTCAGCCATGCGGGCAGCAGTGGCATGTTCCTGGAAGGATAGTTCAGGGTTGCGATGAAAATGTTCAAACAAATCGGCCAGGTGGTTCTCATACTCCATGGCAATATCGTCAGTGATTTCATCCGATAAGGCGGCATGCGTCATTCCTGTACCAAGGATCAAAAGAATGAATTGTTTGATTGCAGTTTTCATGGGTTTCTCACTTGCCTGACCCGCGTGTGAATCAGGTCTGGGCGTAAAAATTAGATTACAGAATAAAAGCCAATGGTGAAGTACAGGGATGTTAACAACAATGTGCAGGCATAAAAAAGCCCGGCAATTGCCGGGCTCTGATGTTTTTCCTGGATCAGTTGCGAATTTCTTCTGGCACCATGGTCTGGCCTTCCTCATCCAGTATGTGCCGGTCATTCTGTGAACAGATATATTCAATTTGTTCCCATGCGCGATCGCGGCGGAAGCGATGGGTACGCACCCAGGGTTCTGCCAGGACCTTGGGGTCTTCAAAGGTAAATTCCAGATGCATAACATCAGGGTTTTCAGGGTCAAGATAGATACGTTCCGTAATGGTTAACTGATCGCTGTTGGTAACACCTGCGATACTCATTCGCTGTCCCGGCTGAGTGCCGATGGTGGTGACCACAAGCGTATCGCCGTCCCACTCACCCACTGAATACCCGAAATAATTCGGATCGAGCTCATCAAGGGAGGGCAGTTCGCGGCCGTCCGTAAAAATGCGGCGAACCTGCATCAATGCTTCCTGGATGACGGTGACCTTTCCCGGAGTAAACAGAAACTCCAGGCTGTAAGGGAACGTCATGAAATTTGGCATGCCGTCAGGTTCACAGTTGTTGGTGGTTTCAGGCACTTCGTAGCTGGAGTCGGCAGCCAATCGTGCCTGGTGCATGTCGTAAATTTCTTTCGCTTCACCGATAAGGTTTGGCTCTCCGCCTCCTACCTGGCCGAAAAATGGAAACCATAAACCGCGCCAGTCAGGCAGGTTGTCGAGCTCAGAGTAACTGACCTCTGCTGCATTGGCCGGATTAATATCATCGCCCCATTGTGCGAAAGCAGAGGTGAAACTAAAAAGGAGTGTAATAAATAAAAAGGGCAGGGCTATTGTTTTTGTTTTCATTGTTATCTCCCTGGAGTTACTCGTTATTTTCCTGACAGATGCGCTGGGCGCCACCTACATCACAGTAATAGCGGCCGTTGGCCAGTTTTACCCAGTAAAAACGTCCGCCTGGACTTCCGTCTGCATAAGGGCTGACTGAAAAAGTTACTTCATCTCCCACTTCAAAAAAATCAGGGTTGAAACCGCGACGTGTCAGGTGAACACGACTGGTGAATTCCACTCCCCATTGCACGGCAGTGCCATCGTCCTGGGGAACATCAACCATGATCCAGACATGGGGATTGGTCCATTGCACTTCACTGACAATACCGGTGAATTCCACCTTTTGTGTCTGATCGAACATGGCGAAGGAATGATGGGCGAAAGCCGGTAAGGAAAAAAGGAAAGTTAACAGTGAGAGTGAGAAGAAATGGACTAGCAGTTTTTTCATTGAAGCTTCCCCGGGGATACTATTCTATTTATTAATCAGGAACATTCAGAACCCCGGCAGAATAGCATGGGGGTATTGGGCTGCAAACGCCAAAAATGAAACAATTATGAAAGTTCGGAAAGAAGACTGCTTTGGTAGGCCGTGTCGTTTTCCGGTCCTGGTTAATGGTCTATACTTTTTTCTCTTTCCGGGAATGCAGATGAAACCACTCTTTATTAAAACAGTCCTGTTCAGTATCTTGCAGCTGGGTTTAGTGTCCACATTAAGTGCCAATGAAGCACTGGTGACAGCTGCTCGATCAGGTGACATGGCAGATCTGCTTGATCTTCTGGCTGAAGATGTAGATCCAAACTTCAGCCAGGTGGACGGTACCACGGCTTTGTACTGGGCAGCCTACGAAGAGCAGGTTGCCTCGGTAAACCAACTCCTTGGTGCGGGTGCCGACCCGACAATGAAGGATCGTTATGGTGTCTCCCCTCTATATGTAGCTACACTTAATGGAAACCCGGCCATTGTCGGTGCCTTGCTTGATGCCGGTGCAGATGCCAATGACGATGCACCCAGTGGTGAATCCATGCTGATGATCGCTGCCAGAACAGGTGTGCCTGCTGTGATTTCCCAACTTGTTGATGCCGGTGCCGGAATTAATGCCAGGGAAGCTCAATTCAAACAATCAGCATTGATGGTTGCTGTCAGGGAAGGACATCTTGATGTGGTGTCTATGCTTTTAAATAAGGGCGCGGATCCCAATGCATCAACACGAATTGGAGATATTCCGCAGTTTCGTCCGCCGTGCAAGGGAACCGGTTGTGGTTCAGAAGGCGTTGGTATTAATAGAGGGGGCATACCTGATCGTGGTAGAAGGGATGCGCAAAGCGGTGGCATGAGTCCGTTGCTTTATGCTGCCCGGGATGGCTATGTTGATATTGCCAGGACCTTAATAGAAGCAGGCGCCGACATAGAACAGGCTGAAGCCAACAACATTACCCCCCTGGTGATGTCACTTATTAATGGACATATGGATATTGCCAATCTCCTGATGGACAAGGGCGCTGATGTGAATGCCGATGATTTCTGGGGAAGGGCACCACTGTGGTCTGCTGTGGAATATCGCAACATGGATATGAATACCAAGGAAGAGGACAAGCCGGTGACCAATCATGTCGACAGGGATGCTGTTTACCCGGTCATCGAGCGTTTGCTTGATCTGGGTGCTGACGTCAACTTCAGGACTCGGGAATTACCGCCCAACAGGCGCTGGCTTTATGCATTGAATGATGTGTCCTGGGTGGATTACACGGGTCAGACAGCTTTCCTGCGTGCAGCATTTTCCGGCGATACCGAAGTCATGCAGCTTCTGCTGGACAATGGTGCCGATCCCAATATTTCCACCTTTGCCGGAACAACGCCTTTAATGGCTGCCGCTGGCGTAGGCTGGGTAATGGACCAGACATACACAGTGGACATGGATCATCTGCTTGAGGCTATCGATATCTGTATGTCATTGGGTGCAGATGTGAATGCCGTGAATTCCATGGGGCTTTCCGCACTGCTTGGTGCTGTCAATAAAGGGGCAAATCCGTTGATTGAAAAACTCGTTAACGATTATGGTGCAGACCTCTTTGTTGCCGACGTGCATGATAGGGATGCCTGGCGTTGGGCAGAAGGGGTATTCCTGGCATCCGTTGGTGCCGAGTGGAAACCGCATACACTTGCCCTGCTTGATGAACTGGCTGCCAGCCAGGGTAAGCAAAGACCGGTGCAGTAGTTATGGTTTTCAAAAAAACACTCTTCAGGGTTTCCTCCCTTTTCCTGTTTTTTGTATCCACTGCTTCTGTGCAGGGGGCCTCCATTGATGACGATCAGTGGGCGCTTGTGGAAACCTTCTGTACTGATTGTCATAACCTCGAGGATTTCTCAGGCGGATTTGCTTTTGATCTTCTTACACCTGATGCCATCCATGATGATGCAGATCTCTGGGAAGAAGTAGTCCGAAAACTGCGCGGCGGAATGATGCCTCCCCCGGGCGAGCCAAGACCGGAAATGAATGAGCTCAATACACTAATCGCCGGATTGGAACAGGCACTTGATGAATCGGCCATGGACAATCCCAATCCAGGTGCACCGGTACTGCATCGAATGAACCGGTCGGAATATGCCAACGCTGTCAGGGATTTGCTTGATCTTCCGTTGGACACCAAAGGACTGTTCCCAGCTGATGACTCATCCAATGGATTTGATAATGTGGCGAGCGTGCTCGGTGTTTCGCCGGCTCTTATGCAGGCCTGGGTAAATACTGCAGCTAAAGTCAGTCGCCTGGCTATTGGAGATTTGACGACCAGTGCGGTCATTACCAATTACCAGCCTGGAGCAGTTTCCCAGTCGCAACATATTGAAGGGCTTCCTTTGGGCACCCGGGGCGGAGCCCGGATAGAACATATCTTTCCGCTGGATGCCGAGTATGAAATTTCCATCCAGCGCAGAGGCGGTGGCATATTCTTCTTCCCCTCGGTGCAAACAGATGAGCCCATAGAAATTTCTCTGGATGGTGAGCGGTTGGCTGTTATTCCGGCCGGTGAGAGCCCGAGTATCAACCTGGCCATCCCTGCCGGGCCACATGTTATTGAGGCGGCATTTATTCATACCCAGGCACAGCTTGGAGTGGATGATCTTTATACGGTTAAGGCCAGCACGCCGGGTATCAATACAGTCCAGATTACCGGACCACTGAATCCAACCGGGCCAGGCGATACACCAAGCCGCCGTAAGATATTTGTATGTCAGCCGGCAACGGTGGGAGAGCAGGAAAATTGTGCCAGGCAGATACTGGATAACCTCGCGAGCCGCGCCTACCGGCGACCCGTAGGCGATGAAGCGCTTGCGACCCTGATGGAGTTTTATTTCCGGGGGAATGAACTGCGTGGATTTGAAACAGGGATTCAATATGCCCTGGCGAGAATCCTGGTTGACCCGCGCTTCCTTTATCGTTTTGAAGAGGAACCGGATAACCTGGCACCGGGAGAACTTTATCGCGTTGATGACTTTGAACTGGCATCACGACTTTCCTATTTTTTATGGAGCAGTATTCCGGATGACGAACTGCTGTCCCTGGCAGCATCCAATCGCCTGTCCAATGCAGATGTGCTTCAGGACCAGGTGGAACGCATGCTTGCGGATGAAAGGGCAAATGCACTGGTAGAAAATTTTGCAGCCCAGTGGCTGGGCCTCAGAAGCCTGGATGCCCTGTACCCGATCTCACCGGATTACGACAACACCTTGCGTGAAGCTTTCAAGAAAGAGACAGCACTGTTGTTTGAAAGTGTGTTGCGTGAAGATCGTTCGATCGTTGACCTGGTCAATGCCGACTACACGTTTGTTAACGAACGCCTGGCAAGGCATTACGGCATTCCCCATATTCGTGGCAGCCGTTTCCGTCGTATTCCTGCACCGAATGATGAACGTCGCGGTTTGTTGGGACATGGCAGCATACTGACACTTACATCGGCGCCAAACAGAACGTCTCCCGTCATGCGTGGTAAATGGATCCTGGAAAATATTTTTGGTTCACCACCACCGGCACCGCCGCCAGGGGTAGAAACCAATCTTGAAGAAACAGCCGGGGCAGGTGAAGCACCCACCACTATGCGCCAGCGCCTGGAACAGCATCGTGCTGATCCAAACTGCAGTGGCTGTCACGCCATGATTGATCCCATTGGTTTTGCCCTGGAAAATTTTGATTCGGTGGGCAAATGGCGAGACAACATTGGTGAGCAGCAGGTGAATACGACGACCACCTTATGGGATGGCACACCAATCAGTGGTCCGGGAGCGTTGCGGGAAGCCATTCTTGCTAAACGTGAAAATTTTGTGATTACCGCTACTGAGAAGTTGCTGACCTATGCACTCGGGCGTACAGTAGACCATCATGACATGCCAACAGTGCGCCGAATTGTGCGAGAAGCTGAAGAAAATAACTATAAAATCAGTGAGTTGGTGAAAGGTGTGGTGGCAAGTATGCCATTCCAGTACCGGGTAAAAACCGGTGAGAATACCCTGGAGGAAGCCCTGGCGGCGACTCACTGAATCGCGCCGGAAAAGACTCAACATGTTTATCAGCAAGAAACATCTGTCACGTCGCACCATGCTTCGCAGCCTGGGCACAGCCGTGGCATTGCCGTTACTTGATGCCATGGTGCCTGCTGGCACAGCGTTGGCACAGACTGCTGCAACACCAAAAACCCGTTTTGGTGGCATCTATATTCCGCACGGTGCCACCATGGATATGTGGACGCCCACAACCACTGGCAAGAATTTTGAATTTTCTCCCATCCTGAAACCGCTGGAACAATTTCGTTCCTCCATCAATATCATCAGCAATACTGTGCATAACCAGGTTGGCCCCTGGGAAGGAGAGGATTTTGGTGGTGCTGAAAATCACAACAGGGCGGCTGCCGTTTTTCTTACCGGTGCTCATCCAGTGAAAGGTGATCTGGCCGTCGTGGGTGAATCCATTGACCAGGTGGCAGCACAGTACATGGGACAGGACACGCCACTGCCATCCATAGAATTATCCATTGAACCTGCCGGTCTTAATTGCGGCAATAATTTCACCTGTGCCTATCGCAATACGCTGAGCTGGAAAACACCTACTCTGCCATTGCCCATGGAGAATAATCCGCAACTGGTCTTCGAGAATCTCTTTGGAGACGGCACCACTGACGGGCAGCGTCGTGAACGTCGCAACCAGGCATCCAGTTTGCTGGACTCACTGGGAAGCGAAGTGAACAGTTTGCAGAGGAATCTTTCCGCAGCCGATAAATCGATTCTCAGCGACTACCTTGATGAGGTACGTGAAATTGAACGTCGTGTTCATCTGGTGGATGAAAAACTGTCTTCGGATATTGAACTGCCCGATGCGCCGGTTGGCATTCCCAGGGGATTTGAGAATCACCTTAGCCTGATGTTCGACTTGCAGTTACTGGCGTTCAAAACGGAAATCACCCGTATCTCGACATTGATGCTGGCCAGGGAAAACTCCAATACAAGTTTTCCAGGTAGTGGCGTCAGGGAAGGTTTCCATAATGCCTCGCACCACAGTAATGAGCGCGCCAACAAGGATCAGTATGCGCGTATCAATAATTACCATGTGAGTCTGCTGGCAGGTTTCCTGGAAAAAATGGCCAACACCCCGGATGGTGATGGCAACCTGCTCGAAAACTCCATGATCCTATATGGCAGCAGTCTCAGTGATGGCAACGAGCATAATTATGATCCGTTGCCAATTGTGGTTGCCGGTAATGCGGGAGGTGCTTTGGAAGGTGGTCGTCATCTCATGTACGGTGATCAGACTCCGATGGCTAACCTGCTTCTGGCCATGCTCCACAAAATGGATGTGCCAGTTGAGAGTATCGGTGATTCCACCGAACCACTTGCGCTCTAAATTCAATCCTGAATTCTACCGATTGCTATGACGGACAGTGCGCTGTTTGTCGATATTCCATTCCCTGTCCTTGATGGAAGCGCGTTTGTCGAATGACTGCTTGCCCTTGGCAAGAGCGATCTGGCATTTCACCAGGTGATTTTTCCAGTAGAGTTTAGTGCAAACGCACGTGTGGCCCTTTTGCTGTATTGCTGCAAAAATTTTCGCCAGCTCTTTTCTGTGCAGGAGTAATTTTCGGGTGCGGGTTGGATCGGCAATGACATGTGTGCTGGCTGTGTCCAGGGGAGTAATCTGGGCTCCCAGCAGGTAGGCTTCGCCATTCTGGATAATGACATGACTGTCAGTCAGCTGAATGTTTTTCTGACGCAGGCTTTTGACTTCCCACCCGGTCAGGGCGATACCCGCCTCAAACCTGTCGCCGATGAAGTAATCATGATTGGCTTTCTTGTTCACAACGATAGTTGTGTCGTCTGCCTTGTTTTTCTTCGGTTTTGCCATGGGGCGCGATTATACGTGCCGTGATTGCCAATGCCTATTTCTGGTACACTCCGGCAGCAATAAGAGGAAAGGCAAAGGACGTATTTATGGCGGTATTACGAGGCCAATTCAGTTCAAAACTTGGTTTTATTCTCGCTTCGGCCGGCTCCGCGGTCGGTATTGGCAACCTGGTAGGGTTTCCCGTCATGGCCTCCAAGAATGGTGGTGGTGCTTTCCTTTTTATCTACCTGCTATTTATCGCATTCGTTTGTTTTCCCGTCATGCTGGCTGAAATCGCCATGGGCAGGGCCTCACAAAGCAGTCCTGTAGGGGCATTTGATACCCTTTCAGGAAACAACAGGGCATGGCGCACCGTTGGCGGATTGGGCATCATCACACCGTTTTTTATCGCGGTTTTCTACGCAGTGATTACTGTCTGGATCCTGATTTACCTGGTGCAGTCAGCTATGGGTAATCTGGATACGCTTGCCAATCCGGAGACCTTTGGTGCTACGGTGGCATCACCTGTCATGTTTGCCTATATGGCGCCATTGCTTGGAGTGCTGTTCTATATTCTTGGCAAGGGTGTTAACGATGGTATTGAACGTGCAGCAACCATCCTGATGCCAACACTGATCATCATGATGGTATTGCTCATTGGATTTGTGCTAACACTGGATAACGCTTTTGCCGGGGTGTCTTTTTACCTTGTTCCCGAATTTTCAAAAATAGACAGCGGTGTTATCAACTCTGCACTAAACCACGGCTTCTTCTCACTCTCTCTGGGTATGGGGATTCTTATTACCTATGGTTCTTACCTGAACAAGAAGGAAAAAATTGTCAGCTCAACCCGACTGGTTGCGATTGCGGATACAGGTGTTGCATTTTTTGCGGGTTTGCTCGTAATACCGGCGGTATTTGCCATTGATCCAGGAGTCAATGCTGATGAGCTTTCCGAAAGCAGTATCAGCCTGATGTTCAGTTATCTGCCCCAGGTCTTTTTGTCTCTCCAGGAATTTGTCGGGTATTTCGGCGCCAGCCTGGTGTCGTTCATGTTTTTCACCCTGGTATTTTTCGCTGCGCTGACATCTCTTGTGTCCATCACAGAAATACCAATTGCCTATGTCATGGATGAAAAGGACAAGCCGCGTCGGGAAGCAGTGGTGTATGTGGGTGTTGCCGTAACAGTGTTTGCGCTTGTAACAACAGTCTCTTTCGGTATGAGTGATTTCTTTACCAGCTTTCTACACTACGGCGGAATCAATAAATCCTTTTTCGATCTGATCTACGACGTGTTTTATGAAACCATCCTGCCGCTGATGGGTTTTGTCGTTTGCCTGTTCGTTTGCTATCGCTGGAAGAAACACAGCATGAATGAGGAAGTGAGCCTGGAGGATGAAAACTTTCATGGCTCCCTGTTGCAAAAATATGTGGGGTTTTCCCTTGGGACATTCATACCGATGATTCTCCTGGCCGTGTTTCTGAATAACGTGTCCAGGATCTATTTTGCCCATAACCTGTTCGGATTCTGACGGGCCAGCCATTGAACCAGGTAGATCAAAGTGCCTTGCTGCCGTATTCCTCAGAGCAGTTATTTGAATTGGTGAATGATATTCAGGCCTATCCGGAATTTATGGATGGCTGCATCAATGCTGAAATTCTTGAGCGAAACCAGGATGAAGTCACGGCAACACTGGAGCTTGGAAAGGCTGGCCTTCGATATTCATTCACTACCCGCAACACACTGGTCCCCGGCGAGAGCATGGTGATGTCGCTTGTCGAAGGACCATTTAAACACTTCGATGCCGCCTGGCATTTCAAGGCCTTAGATCAATCTGCGTGTAAGGTAAGTCTGCACATGGAGTTTGAGTTTTCATCTGGCCTGGTGGATGCAGCGTTAAAACATCTTTTTGAATCCACCAGTCGCAACCTGGTCAATGCAGTTTGCAAAAGAGCTGAGCAGCTTTATGGGTGAAGCTGGTAGAGAAGCAGAAAACATTCGAATTGAAGTCGCCTTTGCGTTACCCGATCGACAGGAAATAATTGAACTGTGGGTCCGGAAAGGCTGCACAGCGAAAGAAGCGATCAAGAATTCTGCTATCCATGAAAAATTTCCGGAGCTCCCTCTTGATGGATTGGCGTGTGGAATTTTTTCCAGGCCGCTCAATGGCAAGGAGATGCCACTGCCTGCTGACTATGTGCTGGAAGAAAATGATCGTGTAGAAATTTACCGGGCCCTTGAGAAAGATCCGAAGCAGGCAAGGTTGGACAGGATTAGGAATAAGAAATAAAAAGCCCTTGGTCTTTCAGGCGTTCAGTGATTTTCTGCTATGAGCTTTACTGAGAGTTTTTACTAAGAGTTTTTACTGCGCAGTTTTTATTGTGCAATTTTTATTGTGCAATAGAAGAGACGTCGTTGTTGTCTTCAGAGGGTTCTGTGGAATTACCAAATTGTTCGTTTTCAGGTGTTTGCTGAAAGTCCCCTGCAAAGTGGGTGAGCTGGTTGTCCTCGAAAAAGACTGTCAGTGTTTCCTGAACTCTTTCTCCGCCACCTGGCTGAAAACTGTATAGATAATCCCAGCGGTCCTGATCGAAGGTATCCCTGATCAGTGGAGTGCCCAGAATAAAGCTGACCTGACGTTTGGTCAGACCAGGACGGAGCTGATCAACCTGGTCCTGTGTCACGATATTGCCCTGGGGAATATTCAGCTTGTAAACGCCGGGGAAGGCAAAGGATGTAACGCTGCCGCATCCGCTCAATAGCAATGCAAAAAGCAGGGTTATTAGTATTTTTGAAGTGTGCAAGTTGTATTCAGTCTTTCACAAGAATTCGGGAGAAGGCATAATAACTGAAACGGCTTTGCCTTGTTAAGTACTACATTTAATAAGGTTAAACCCCGGTTAAGTTGGAAAGCAGGAATTACTATGCCTGGAGAAAATCAGGAACTTCGCAAAGCAGGGCTCAAGGTTACCCTGCCTCGCGTCAAGATAATGCAGATTCTGGAATCAGCTGAAGCCAGGCATATGAGCGCGGAGGATGTATACAAGGCCTTGCGGGATGCCGATGAGGATGTCGGACTGGCCACGGTATATCGCGTACTGACCCAGTTTGAATCTGCCGGTCTTGTAACACGTCATCATTTTGAAGGCGGACATTCAGTCTTTGAAATGACACCTGAAGATCACCATGATCATGTGGTGTGCACCAAGTGCGGTAAGGTGGAGGAGTTTTACGATGAGATCATTGAGCAGCAACAGCAAAAAGCTGCTGAAAAACTTGGCTTCACCATTTCAGACCATTCCCTGTATATCTATGGTCTTTGCGCTGACTGTCAGGAATAGTTCGGTTGGCTGCAAGCCACAAGCGTTAATGCACCTTGCACTCTTTCCTAACTAAATTGGCAAATTGATGGCTAGTGGCTAGTGGCTAGTGGCTAGTGGCTAGTGGCTAGTAGCTCGATCGCATGCTCACGCGACTTTTCTGAAACGTCCTCACCACCCAGCATTCTGGCGATTTCTTCAATGCGCTCCTGTGTATCGAGTTTGGTCAGTTGTGTCGCTGTGGAATCCTTCTCCGACGACTTGCTGACATACAGGTGCTGGTGACCCTGACTGGCAACCTGGGGCTGGTGGGTCACACACAGGACCTGTCCTTTCTCACCAAGATGCCTTAGTAATTCCCCAACGGATCGTGCAACACCGCCGCCGATACCAACATCCACTTCATCAAAAACCAGCGAAGGAATTGCGGAGGTTTGGGCTGTGATGACCTGAATCGCAAGGCTGATTCGGGAAAGCTCACCGCCCGAAGCGATTTTGACCAGTGGCCTGGGCGGCTGGCCAGGATTGGTGCTGACCAGGAATTCAATCCCTTCAAGTCCGCCAGATCGGGGGTCACTGTCACTGTACCGGGTGAGTGCAACACTGAAACTGGCGACTTCCATGCCCAGTTTTTTCAGCTGGCTGTTAATTTCCTTGGCGAGTTTCCTGGATCCCTTGTCACGTGCAACGCTGAGCTTTTCAGCCAGCGCCTGGTAACTGGAAAGGAGCTTGGCCAGTTCCTCTTCCATTAATTCAATCTGGACATCGGCTTCGCTCAGACCAGACAGCTCATCGGCTAATTTCTGGTAATGGCCAGCGAGATCGGAAGGAGCAATATGATGCTTGCGTGCGAGCTGGTGGATAAGGCTCATGCGCTGGTCGATTTCCTCAAGACGCTGAGGGTCTACCTCAACCTGATCGATAGCCATTTTCAGGGCAGAGGAGGCTTCTTCAACCTGTATCAGGGCCGTGTTGAGCATACCGCCAGCTTCATCAGTCTGTTTGCTGGCATAGGGAATATCCTGAAGCAGGCTAATTGCCTTGCTCAGTGATTGCTCGAGATTGAATTCATCGTTTTCACTACACAGATCCAGCACTTGCCTGTTTACCAGTGCAGATTCTTCACCATGGCTGAGCTTTTTATGTTCTTCTTCCAGGGCTTCGAGTTCGTTCTCACCCAGGTCCAGCTCTTCAAGTTCCCGCACCTGGTAGCTCAGTAGTTGGAACTGGGCATTGGATTCTTCAGCCCGGTTTCTGATTTGCTCCAGTTCCTCATTCAACTGTCGCCATTTTGTAGCCAGAGACCGGACTTCCTGGGCTTCTTTCTGAATACCGCAATATTCATCGAGAAGGCGCTGGTGTGTTGATGTTTTCAGCAGCGACTGATGTTCATGCTGGCTATGGATATCAATAAGAATTTCACCCAGGTCCCGCAGATTGTTCAGCGTGGTGGGGTGGCCATTGATGTAAGCCCTGGAGCGGCCATCACGGGTAATCAGCCGGCGCAGAATGCAGGTGTGTTCGTCCTGTTCAAAGTCATTGTCCTTGAGCCAGGCCTGGGCCTGCTTGTTATCCGGTAGCTCAAAGGATGCCGTGATATCAGCTTTTTCTGCCCCTTCACGGATCACATCGCGATCTGCACGATCACCCAGGGTCAGGCCGAGCGCGTCCAGCATGATTGATTTACCCGCACCGGTTTCCCCGGTAATAACAGTCATGCCGGGATCCAGCTCTATGTCGAGCTTGTCGACGATGGCGTAATTACTGATTGAGAGGTGCTGCAGCATGATGAGGATTATAACGGTTTGTTGTTCTGATTTTAGTACAGATTTTGACCGGTTGAAGAAAGAAAAAAGCCATGTATTTCCCTTGATTATCGGGTGCCTGCCCCCATATAGCGATTATTCTGACGCCGTTGTATCGAAATTAGCTGGAGGATGATGATGGCGGGTGAAGACCCAGATAAAGAAATCACTGAAGATGAGGGGCAGGAACAGGTCGCCGATAGCGGAGACTCTCCTGCCGATAATGCTGATAAAGCCAGTGAATCCGACGCTGATAGCGAACTGGATGCCATGATAGCCGAGGCCGTTGAAGCCGCGCTTGCCGAGCAGCAGGATATGGTGCTCAGGGCCAAGGCTGAAGTGCAGAACACCCTGAGAAGGCGTGACCAGGACGTGGAAAAGGCGCACAAGTTTGCCCTCGAGAAAATCGGTGGCGAGCTGATCACCGTGGTGGATAACCTGGAGCGTGCCCTGGAAGCGGTGCCCGATGCCGGGGATGCCACCGTAAAGGCACTCTATGAAGGTGTTGAGCTGACCCTCAAGGGCTTTGTTGAAACACTGAATCGCTTCGATATCGAGCAGCTGGATCCTGAAGGTGAGCCCTTTGATCCACAACAGCATGAGGCCATGTCAATGGTGGAAAACGACGATGTTGAACCCAATACGGTACTGACCGTAATCCAGAAAGGCTACATCCTCAATGGCAGGGTAATCCGCCCGGCCAGGGTCATGGTGTCGAAAGCAACATCGAGTTAGAGATTTGCCCGGCTATTCCAGAGTGAGAAAAATGGAAAAAGCCGTTATTTAACAACCTGTTTCCCTTGAAATATCCGGGACAGGGCCAATATAGAGATTAGACACAAATTCATTGAAAGAGCGCTGCTTGAGTGGCGCAAAAGAAAGTCCGGAGATAGAGACATTATGGGCAAGATAATTGGTATAGACCTTGGTACTACAAATTCATGTGTAGCCGTCATGGAAGGTGGCAAAGCCAAAGTCATCGAAAATGCTGAGGGTGATCGCACGACTCCTTCAATCATCGCCTATACAGAGGATGGCGAGACACTTGTGGGTCAGCCGGCAAAACGCCAGGCGGTAACCAACCCCAGCAACACCCTGTTTGCCATCAAGCGACTGATTGGTCGTCAGTTTGATGACGAGGTGGTTCAGAAAGACATCAAGATGGTGCCTTACAAGATTGTGAAGGCAGACAATGGTGATGCCTGGGTGGAAGCCCATGGTGAAACCATGGCGCCGCCGCAGATTGCTGCACAGATTCTGAAGAAAATGAAAAAGACAGCGGAAGACTACCTGGGTGAAGATGTCAGCGAGGCAGTTGTTACAGTCCCTGCCTATTTCAATGACTCCCAGCGCCAGGCAACCAAGGATGCCGGGAAAATTGCCGGCCTGGATGTTAAACGCATTATTAATGAGCCCACGGCTGCTGCCCTGGCTTATGGCATGGACAAGAAGAGTGGCGATTCCACTATTGCTGTCTATGACCTGGGTGGTGGTACTTTTGATATTTCCATTATTGAAATTGCCGAGACTGATGGTGAGCATTCCTTTGAGGTGCTTTCCACAAACGGCGACACATTCCTGGGTGGTGAGGATTTTGACCTGCGCCTGATTGATTTTCTGGCGGATGAATTCAAGAAAGAATCCGGCATGGATCTGCACAATGATCCTCTGGCCCTTCAGCGTCTGAAAGAGGCGGCTGAAAAAGCCAAGATTGAATTGTCATCTGCCCAGCAGACTGAAGTGAACCTGCCCTACATCACGGCGGATGCCAGTGGGCCGAAACACCTTGTAGTGAAACTGACCCGTTCCAAGCTGGAATCCCTGGTTGAGGAACTGGTTGAACGTACGCTTGATCCGCTCAAAACAGCGATTGCTGATGCAAGTGTCGATGTTTCTGATATTGATGATGTCATCCTTGTCGGTGGTCAGACCCGTATGCCGCTGGTTCAGCAGAAAGTTGCTGAGTTCTTTGGCAAGGAAGCGCGCAAGGATGTGAATCCTGATGAGGCTGTTGCCATGGGTGCTTCAATCCAGGCTGCCGTCCTGGCCGGTGACGTTACTGACGTATTGCTGCTGGACGTGACACCGTTGACCCTGGGTATTGAAACCCTGGGTGGTGTTGCAACGCCATTGATTGAAAAGAACACCACGATCCCATGTAACAAGAAGCAAACTTTCTCCACGGCTGATGACAACCAGACCGCAGTAACTATTCACGTGGTCCAGGGTGAGCGCAAACAGGCTGTCCAGAATAAATCCCTGGGCCGTTTTGACCTGGCGGACATCCCACCGGCTCCACGCGGTATGCCACAGATCGAGGTCAGCTTTGACCTGAATGCCGACGGTATTCTCAATGTGTCTGCAAAAGACCTGGCAACAGGAAAAGAGCAGTCCATTGTGATCAAGGCATCCAGTGGATTGTCTGACGATGAGATCGACAAGATGGTGCAGGATGCCGAATCCCATGCGGAAGAGGACAAGAAGTTCGAGGAACTGATTACTGCCCGTAACCAGGCAGATGGCCTTGTTCATGCCACCAAGAAGACGCTGACCGAAGCGGAAGACAAGGTCGAAGCGGATGAGAAAGAAAAAATTGAAGCGGCGATCGCGGCATTGGAAGAATCCCTTAAAGGTGACGACCTGGCAGATATCGAAGCCAAGACCAAGGATCTGACTGAAGCGTCTACAGGCCTCGCTCAGCGCATGTATGCTGAAGCAGCTGCTGCACAGGAAGGCGCACCAGGTCCTGAAGGTACCGCTGAAGCAGATGCCGGTGGCAGTGAAGCAGATGATGCTGTTGATGCCGAGTTTGAAGAAGTCAAAGAAGACGAAAAATAAGTTTTCCTGACTTACCTGCGGCGCAAGCCGTAAAGCTTGAATTGAAAAGACTAACGCAGGCCCGGGGCTTACGTTAGTTTTTTCGTTTTCGGAAGAACTATGGATAAAAGAGATTACTACGAAGTACTGGGTGTCGAGCGGGGCGCCGATAGTGCCGAATTAAAAAAGGCCTACCGTCGCATCGCCATGAAAAATCACCCGGATCGTAATCCAGATGATGAGGAGGCCGAAAAGCGCTTCAAGGAAGCCAATGAGGCTTACGAAGTTCTCAGTGACAAGGAAAAAAGAGCAGCCTACGACCAGTTTGGTCATGCTGGTCTCGGCGGCATGGGTGGCGGCGGTGGCGCAGATGCTTCAGGCTTCAGCGACATTTTCGGTGATATTTTTGGTGATATCTTTGGTGGCAGTCGGTCCCGAAGCCATGTCCAGCGCGGCGCAGATCTCAGTTATACCCTGAGTCTGAATCTTGAAGATGCCGTGCGTGGCACGGAAGTCAAAATTCGCATTCCCACCACCACCACATGTGAAACCTGTGATGGTTCCGGTGCCAAGAAAGGGACCACGCCTGAAAACTGTGCCACCTGCAGCGGCATGGGCCATGTGCGCATGCGCCAGGGACCCTTTTCGGTTCAGCAAACCTGTCCCCGTTGCCAGGGTGCAGGAAAAACTATCAAGGATCCCTGTCATATCTGTCATGGTCGCGGCAACGTGGAAGAAACCAAGACTCTGTCAGTCAAGGTACCAGCCGGTGTCGATGATGGTGACAGAATACGCCTGACCGGCGAAGGTGAAGCCGGCATCCATGGCGGTCCTCCTGGTGATCTCTATGTGCAGATGGCTGTCAAGGAGCATCCCATTTTCCAGCGGGACGGCAGTAACCTGTACTGTGAGATTCCTATCACCTTTGTTGATGCGGCCATGGGAGGCGAGCTTGAAGTGCCTACCCTTGAAGGCAAGGTCAAACTGAAAATTCCTACCGAAACTCAGACCGGTAAATTATTCCGTCTGCGCAATAAAGGGGTCACTCCTGTTCGCGGCGGTTCTCCGGGTGATCTGTTGTGCCGGGTTATTGTGGAAACACCTGTCCACCTGACCAAGCGGCAGAAAGAGCTGCTTTCAGAGTTCCAGGAAATCCAGGAAAGCCAGGGAAACAAGCAGTCACCAAGGCGTTCAAGCTGGTTTGATGGTGTTAAAAAGTTCGTTGATGCATTAAAGTCCTAGCCTGGACTTTGAAGAACTCCTCCTTATGAAAAAAATCTGCGTGGCTGGCGTCTCCGGTCGAATGGGAAAAACACATGTTGAGGCCTTCAGTAATGCTGAGGGTGTCACCCTGGGCGCTGCTACTGAGCGCCCCGGCAGTGAAGCTGTGGGTAAAGAAGTTGGTGCCTTGTGTGGCATGGATACCCTGGGAATCCATGTTTCCGGCAGTCTCGAAGACTGCCTGGGTGATTTTGATGTCCTTGTGGATTTCACCAGTCCGGATGCCACGTTAAAGCATATTGAAATATGCCAGTCCGCAGGCAAGAAAATGATTATTGGTACTACCGGCTTCAGTGAAGAGCAGAAGCAGGTGATTGCAGATGCCAGCAACACTATTGCCATTGTCTTTGCGCCGAACATGAGTATCGGGGTCAATCTCTGCCTGAAACTCATTGAACAGGCCTCCACCATAATTGGTGAAGACAGCGATATCGAGATTATCGAGGCGCATCACAGGCATAAGAAAGATGCCCCTTCCGGCACGGCATTAAAGATGGGCGAAGTGGTTGCCGATACTTTAGGCAGGAAACTGGAGGATGTTGCCGTCTATGGCCGCGAAGGTCAGACAGGTGAGCGTGACAGTAAAACCATTGGCTTTGAAACTATCAGGGCTGGTGACATTGTTGGTGACCATACTGTAATGTTTGCCAGTGAAGGTGAGCGCATAGAGATTACCCACAAATCCAGCAGTCGCATGACCTATGGCAAAGGGGCAGTGCGCGCAGCCCTGTGGCTGGCCGACAAGGACAGTGGCCTGTTTGATATGCAGGATGTTCTTGGTCTTTAAGACACCCTATTCAAAGCAGCCAATCAATTCTTAGTAAGCTGTCCATGCACTTGCGTGCACAAATTCGGCAATTTCCATAATTTGGACACAAAACTGATGATATTTTTTATCATCTTCATGGACAAAGCACACGTGTTTTTAATAGAATATCTATTCAGTATGAAGACACTGAAACGGGCCAAGATGCCTGCCGAACTATCGAGAAGAATTTGAAAAAGCGGAATGGGATTCACCCATTCCGCTTTTTTTTGAGTGCTTTTTGTTTACTGGATGTAAGTTCGTCGAGCAACGGTTTTTCAAAGTCTTTTTCTTTCACTTATGACCAGATTTTTCAGCCGGTATTGTGCGGTTGAAGCTTTTTGCGAGCTGAATTTTGTCTAACCAGAGTTGAAAGCAACTGAAAAACAGGCCTTTTTGCTGAATTGAGGAGATTATTATAAATACAATGCAACACACTCCTGCCATTCTTGCCCTTGAAGATGGTTCCATCTTTGAAGGGGTATCCATTGGTGCTACAGGCCAGACAGCCGGTGAAGTGGTTTTCAATACGGCCATGTCCGGCTACCAGGAAATTCTTACTGATCCTTCCTATGCCCAGCAAATCATCACCTTTACCTATCCTCATATTGGTAATACCGGAATTAACAGCGAGGATAATGAGTCGGAAAAGGTGTGGGCCTCAGGCATGGTTATTCGGGATCTGCCTATGCTGGAAAGCAATTTCAGGAGTGAACAGACGCTCTCTGAATTCCTGGAAGAACAGAACGTTATTGCTATCTGTGATATTGATACGCGCCGGCTGACGCGGCTGTTACGTGATCACGGTCCTCTGAACGGCTGCATTGTCGCCGGTGACGGTGATGCAGAGCAGATGAAGCAGTCTGCTCTTGATGGGGCCGGTGCCTTTCCTGGTTTGGTAGGCATGGACCTGGCCAAAGAGGTCACCTGTGCTGATTCCTACACCTGGACAGAAGGCACCTGGGATCTGAATGATGGACATCAGGAGCCTGCCGGAGAAGGAAAATTCAAGGTGGTGGCCTATGATTTTGGTGTTAAACGAAACATCCTGCGTATGCTCACCGACCGTTCCTGCCAGGTGACCGTGGTCTCAGCCAGGACACCGGCCAGAGAAGTGCTGGCCATGAATCCGGACGGCGTCTTTCTCTCCAATGGTCCCGGTGATCCCGAACCTTGTGATTACGCAATCGAAGCCATTAAGGAAATCCTTGAAACAAAAATCCCGGTATTTGGTATTTGTCTTGGTCATCAGCTTCTGGCCCTGGCCAGTGGTGCGAGTACTGCGAAAATGAAACTGGGCCACCATGGCGCCAACCACCCGGTGCAGGAGATTGAATCAGGCAAGGTATTTATCACCAGCCAGAACCATGGTTTTGCTGTTGATGAAGAGAGCCTTCCTGACAATGTTACAGCGACCCATAAATCCTTGTTTGATGGTTCGCTACAGGGCATTCACCTGACAGATAAACCAGCGTTCGGTTTCCAGGGCCATCCTGAAGCCAGCCCAGGTCCTCATGATATTGCTCCTGTGTTTGATCACTTTATTGAACTTATAGAAGAAAGAAAAAAAGAAAAAAGATAAACAGAACAGAGCTAAACAGAACAGAATTAAGTAAAACTATTACAGGTAAGAATTAGTCGCCCTTATGCCAAAAAGAACAGATATAGAAAGTATATTGATCATCGGTGCCGGCCCCATTGTGATTGGGCAGGCCTGTGAATTTGATTATTCCGGTGCCCAGGCCTGTCAGGCACTGCGTGAAGAGGGTTACCGTGTCATCCTGGTGAACTCTAACCCGGCCACCATCATGACAGATCCCGGTATGGCAGATGCTACCTATATAGAACCCGTAGAGTGGCGCACCGTCGAAAAGATTATTGCAAAGGAAAGGCCTGATGCCATTCTGCCAACCATGGGCGGACAGACCGGGCTCAACTGTGCCCTGGACCTGGATCGACTGGGTATCCTGGAAAAATACGATGTCGAGCTCATCGGAGCCAAGAAACAGGCAATAGACAAGGCGGAAGACCGTGAGCTTTTTGACAAAGCCATGGAGTCCATCGGTCTTGAAACACCAAAACATGAATTTGCCCATAACCTTGAAGAAGCATACGAGGCAATGGAGAAACTTGGCTTCCCCTGCATTATTAGGCCGTCTTTCACCATGGGCGGATCCGGTGGTGGTATTGCCTATAACAAGGAAGAGTTCGAGGAAATCTGCAAACGTGGTCTTGACCTGTCACCGACCAACGAAATTCTGATTGATGAATCCCTGATCGGTTGGAAAGAATACGAACTGGAAGTTGTCCGCGACAAAAATGACAACTGCATTATTGTCTGCAGCATTGAAAACTTTGATGCCATGGGTATTCACACCGGCGATTCAATTACGGTGGCACCGGCTCAGACTCTGACTGACAAGGAATACCAGATCATGCGTAACGCATCGATCGCGGTGTTGAGGGAAATCGGTGTCGAAACGGGTGGCTCCAATGTGCAGTTTGGCGTGAATCCAAAAGACGGGCGCCTGGTAGTCATTGAGATGAATCCCAGGGTGTCCAGGTCTTCTGCGCTGGCATCAAAGGCCACAGGATTTCCCATTGCCCGTGTCGCTGCCAAACTGGCAGTGGGCTTTACCCTTGATGAGCTGAGTAACGAAATAACCGGCGGTGTTACACCGGCTTCCTTTGAGCCCACGCTGGATTATTTTGTTACCAAGATTCCACGTTTTACCTTTGAGAAATTTCCACAGGCACCGGACCGACTGACCACGCAGATGAAATCTGTCGGAGAAGTGATGGCTATCGGCCGCACATTCCAGGAATCATTTCAGAAAGCCCTGCGCGGTATGGAAATTGGTATCAGTGGATTTGATCCAATTCTTGATGTTGAAGCCAGTAATGCACAGGAAGTCCTGCTGCGAGAATTGAAAGACCCCGGCTGCGATCGGATTCGCTATATCGGTGATGCTTTCCGCCTTGGTATGTCGGTCGATGAACTGTTTGAGCATACCCATGTTGACCGCTGGTACCTGATCCAGGTTGAAGACATTATCAAGGAAGAACTGGCACTTGCTTCGCAGAGCCTGGATGATCTTGATCGTGACAGGATCTATGGCCTTAAACGAAAAGGCTTTTCTGATGAGCGCCTGGCAGCTGTTATGGGTGTTACTGAAAGTGAGGTCAGGGAAAAAAGACACAGCTTTGATATTCATCCTGTCTACAAGCGTGTAGATACCTGTGCGGCAGAATTCCGTTCCACGACAGCCTACATGTACTCCAGTTATGAAGAGGAATGTGAAGCTGAAGTTAGTGACCGCAAAAAAATAATCGTGCTAGGTGGAGGGCCGAACAGGATCGGACAGGGTATCGAATTTGATTACTGCTGTGTTCATGCCGCATTGGCCATGCGCGAAGAAGGCTATGAAGCCATCATGGTTAACTGTAACCCGGAAACCGTTTCAACCGATTTCAATATTAGTGACCGATTGTATTTTGAACCTGTCACTTTGGAAGACGTGCTGGAAATTGTTCATATCGAGAAGCCTGATGGTGTCATTGTCCAGTTTGGCGGGCAAACTCCTCTCAAGCTGGTGACTCATCTTGAAAAGCTGGGTGTACCGATTATCGGGACAACTGCAGATGCCATTGACCGTGCCGAGGATCGCGAACGTTTCCAGAGCATGATCAACAAGCTTGAACTTAAGCAGCCGCCTAACAATACAGTGCGCAGTCTCGACGAAGCAGTAAACGAAGCAGAAAAAATTGGTTATCCACTGGTTGTCCGTCCTTCCTATGTACTGGGTGGACGCGCAATGGAAATTGTATACAACGAAGCTGAGCTGAAACGGTATATCAACAGTGCAGTTGATGTATCCAATGAAAGCCCGGTGTTGCTCGATCACTACCTGAACTCTGCAATAGAAATGGATGTGGATGTGGTCAGTGATGGTAAGCAGGTAATTGTTGGTTCAATTATGCAGCATATTGAGCAGGCCGGTGTACATTCAGGCGACTCTGCGTGTTCATTACCACCTTACAGTTTGCCTGCTGAAATCCAGGACAAGATTCGCCAACAATGCATTGAGCTGGCAATAGAACTTGAAGTGGTTGGATTGATGAATGCGCAGCTGGCTTACCAGGATGGTGAGGTATACATTATTGAGGTGAATCCACGTGCGTCCAGAACAGTGCCATTTGTGTCCAAGTGTATCGGTACATCGCTGGCAAAAATTGCTGCCAAGTGCATGGTTGGAATATCTCTGAAATCCCAGGGCTTTACCAAGGAAGTGATTCCTTCCTTTTTTGCGGTGAAGGAGGCTATCTTCCCCTTCAATAAATTCCCGGGTGTCGATCCGATCCTTGGGCCGGAGATGAAATCTACCGGTGAGGTTATGGGCACTGGCGAGACTTTTGCCGAGGCGTATTACAAGTCACAGGGTCTGGGTGAGCTGAACATCCCGCTGGATGGAAAAGCCTTTATCAGTGTTCGTGAGGCTGACAAGGACGCGCTGCCAGAACTGGCAAAAAATTATCATGACCTTGGATTCTCTCTTGTTGCAACCAAGGGTACGGCCAAGGTGATCAGCGATGCCGGTATTCCTGTTGAGGCAGTCAACAAGGTAATGGAAGGCAGGCCGCATATCGTGGATATGTTGAAAAATGATGAGATAGACCTTATCGTAAACACTACGGAAGGGCGTCAGGCAATCGCCGACTCAGCCACTATCCGCAGCACGGCCTTGCGTCATGGCGTCTACTGCACCACTACCATAGCCAGTGCCAAAGCAGTCTACGAGGCATTGATCTTTGGTGGTGAAACCTCAGTAAACAGTCTGCAGCATCTGCATGCTGAACAGGGATCCTGATAAAAACTATTCAGGCTTGCCCGTTAATTCAACGAACAATTCAGGACAGGTAATGCGTTATGCGTAAAGTACCGATGACAATTGATGGTGCAGAACGACTCCGGGAAGAGCTCACTGAGCTCAAGACTGTGCAGCGACCGAAAATCACACAGGCCATCGCCGAGGCCAGGGAGCATGGAGACCTGAAAGAAAATGCGGAATACCATGCTGCCCGTGAGCAGCAGAGTTTCTGTGAAGGACGTATCAAGGAAATTGAAGGCAAGCTGGCGGATTCTGAAATTATTGATATCCGCACTATACCTGCCACCGGGAAGGTCATTTTTGGCACAACGGTGACGCTATACAATCTTGATACTGAAAAGTCAGTGACTTACCAGATTGTTGGCGAGGACGAAGCTGATGTAAAAAATGCCAAGATTTCAGTCGGCTCACCAATCTCCAGGGCCATGATGGGTAAGGAAGAAGGCGATGAAATTACTGTACAGGCTCCGGGTGGAGATGTGTCCTACGAAATTGAAAAAGTAGAGCACCTGTAGGTGGTTATTGAAAGTTAAAAGGGAAATACCCCTCAGCTTTTAGCCTTCAGCCTTTAACCTGATCCGAATATCGTTGAATATTGGAAAGGTGTGCCTTCAGTTGATCTGCCTTTCTATAGATCAAGGCTATCTTTCCAATCACCTGAACCAGCTCCGCGCCACTGATTTTGCAGATTTCATCAATCACCGCCCGTTTTGAGTCCCTGTCTTCAGTGACTACCCTGACCTTGATGAGTTCGTGATCCGAAAGGGCGCGGTCAATCTCAGCCAGAACATTATCTGAAAGGCTGTTGGCTACAATCACAACGGGATTGAGGTGATGACCTATACTGCGATAGCGGCGCAGGGTTTTATTATCAAGAGGCATTGGTGCAACCCGTGTAGTCTGTCCTGGAAGGGATGAACTGCTTGTGTCAAAAGGGCTGTGCATTCTACAGTATATTTTTTCAATTAAAAGGAAGCTCATTTTAGTTTTGGCAAAGTCAAAGAGCAGTAAGAACTGGTTAAAAGAGCATGAAGATGATCTCTGGGTGAAACGTGCCAGGGAAGAAGGATATCGTTCCAGGGCCAGTTTCAAACTGCTGGAAATCCAGGATTCGGACAAGCTCATCAAGCCTGGAATGACCGTGGTGGATCTCGGATCTGCGCCGGGAGGATGGTCACAGGTGGCCATCAAGCTCGTGGAACGCAAAGGAAAGGTCATTGCGTCCGATATATTACCGATGGAGGCAATTCCCGGAGTGGACTTTATCCAGGGAGATTTCACGGAAGAGAACTGTCTCAAAGATATACTGGCTCTGGTGAATGATAATGCTGAAACGGCCGGTGTAGACCTTGTTATTTCTGACATGGCCCCCAATTTAAGTGGTATGGCGGCAATTGATCAGCCCAGGTCCATGTACCTGGTTGAACTGGCCCTGGATTTTGCCCGTAATACCCTTAAAGCCGGTGGTTGCCTACTTTCCAAGGTATTCCAGGGCGAGGGCTATGAAGCATTGCTGAATGAATTGAAACAGGATTTCAGCCAGGTAATTGTCAGAAAACCCGGGGCTTCCAGGGCAAGATCAAGGGAAGTGTACTTGCTGGCGAAGGGCTTTAAACCCTGAAAACCTTGAATTTGCTGGGTTTATAGGCTTAACAAGGCCTTAGATTTATTAGGTGCTGCAGGGGTTTTATGCAAAAATTGACTCCCTGATCCGGTCATTTCCTGGACTGATTCTGTTCTGGTCCTGATCTGGCAAGAATTTTGCAGTTTTTTAGAAAGCGAATAAAGCGTATATAGAGGTACAAGCCGTTGAATGACATGGCAAAAAATTTACTCCTCTGGATGATTATTGCGGCAGTCCTGCTGACTGTATTCAATAATTTCAACCAGCCTACCAGTGCCGAGCAACTGGATTATTCTGAATTTATTCGGGAAATTCAGCAGGGTAATGTTACTGAGGTCACTATCAGTGGCGTTAACATTGTCGGCTTGAAAAACAACGGTACACGTTTCAACACTATCCGGCCGTATCTCGATGACCCCAAATTGATTGATGACCTCTTGTCGCATAATGTGCGTGTTCGAGGCCAGGAACCCGAGCAGCAAAGTATCTGGACACAACTGCTAGTCGCCTCATTCCCAATCCTCATTATCATTGCGGTGTTCATGTTTTTCATGCGGCAGATGCAAGGTGGTGGTGTCGGCGGTAAGGGTGGCCCCATGGCCTTCGGCAAGAGCAAGGCCAAGATGCTCAGCGAAGACCAGGTAAAAGTGACATTTGCTGATGTTGCCGGTGTCGATGAGGCCAAGGAAGATGTAAAAGAACTGGTGGATTTCCTGCGTGAGCCGGATAAATTCCAGCGCCTTGGTGGACGTATTCCCCGTGGCATTCTCATGGTGGGTCAGCCAGGTACCGGTAAGACATTGCTGGCCAAGGCGATTGCCGGTGAGGCAAAAGTGCCGTTTTTCTCCATTTCCGGTTCTGACTTCGTAGAAATGTTTGTGGGTGTTGGTGCGTCTCGTGTACGTGACATGTTTGACCAGGCCAAGAAACAGTCTCCCTGTATTATTTTTATCGACGAGATTGATGCCGTGGGCCGCCATCGTGGTGCCGGTGTCGGTGGTGGACATGATGAGCGCGAGCAGACGCTGAACCAGCTGCTGGTTGAAATGGATGGTTTTGAAGGGAATGAAGGTGTCATCGTTATAGCTGCCACCAACAGACCGGATGTACTTGATCCCGCATTATTGCGTCCAGGACGTTTTGACCGTCAGGTCGTTGTCGGACTTCCCGATATTCGCGGCAGGGAGCAGATCCTTAAAGTGCATATGCGCAAAGTCCCAATTTCGGAGGGTGTTGACGAAGCTGTACTGGCCCGTGCCACTCCCGGTTTCTCCGGTGCTGATCTTGCCAACCTGGTAAATGAAGCTGCCCTTTTTGCAGCTCGTGCCAGCAAGAAGCGCGTTAACATGGAAGAATTTGAGAAGGCCAAAGACAAGATCATGATGGGTGCTGAACGCAAATCCATGGTGATGTCTGACAAGGAAAAACTGAACACGGCCTACCATGAAGCGGGTCACGCTATTGTTGGCAGAATGGTGCCAGAGCATGACCCTGTCTATAAAGTCAGTATTATTCCAAGGGGCAGGGCGCTTGGCGTCACCATGTTCCTGCCGGAAGAGGATCGTTACAGTCACAGTAAGCAAAGTATTCTCAGCCAGATCTGTTCCTTGTACGGTGGTCGTATTGCCGAGGAAATGACACTGGGAGCTGAAGGCGTGACTACGGGTGCCTCCAATGATATTCAGCGTGCCACGCAAATGGCTCATAACATGGTAAAGAAATGGGGCCTGTCAGAGCGTCTGGGTCCATTGCAGTATGATGATGAGGCTGATGAAGTATTTCTGGGCCGTTCTGCAGCAGGTCAGAGCAAGGTTCTCTCTTCTGATACCACTAAGGCAATCGATGAAGAAGTGCGCAGTATTATTGATAACTGTTATGACAGGGCCAAGACAATTCTTGAAGAAAACAGGGACAAGCTTGAAGCCATGAAAGATGCCCTGATGGAGTGGGAAACCATTGATGCTGCCCAGATAGACGACATCATGGAGGGTAAGAAACCCAGGCCGCCTTCAGGCTGGCACGATGATGATTATGGTTCGGGCACACCCGTGACTGAGGAACCTGTATCAAAGCAGGAGTCCGATGAAAGCAAGGATACAAAGAAACCCATTGGTGGCCCTGCAGGAGAGCATTAATAGTTCTTTGTAAAGCCATAAAAAATACCCGGACAAGGAGCTCTGCTGAGCTCCTTTTTCGTTTATAAAACACGCCAATAATATTTCAGCACCATCCTCACATGAATACTCCAGCTTCTCATTTCGACTTTGCAGGCAAATCCCTGGATCTTTCCATCTCACACGTTATGGGTATTCTCAATATAACGCCGGATTCCTTTTCTGATGGTGGTGAACTTTTATCCGATGCCGGTAAAGTGAATTTTTCCGATGTAATGAAAAGGGCTGAAGCCATGGTCAGGGCCGGGGCTGCAATACTTGATGTTGGGGGTGAGTCCACCAGGCCAGGTGCAAAAGGCATATCCAGTGAAGAGGAAATCAATCGTGTGATGCCGGTTATGGAAAGGCTGCGTGAAAGTTTTGATGTAGTGCTCTCTGCTGACACAAGTAATCCGGATGTGATCAGCTTGTGCCGTGATGCAGGTGTGGGCCTGATCAATGATGTCCGTGCATTGTCGAGAGAGGGTGCGCTGGAAGCGGCAGCGCAGTCTGGTTTACCCGTTTGTCTGATGCATATGC
>Ga0181553_10000431_pt1 | contig 36093 bp, 37 predicted proteins | sample 011ome_17_FD_133753 | JGI IMG/M metagenome (GOLD analysis project Ga0181553, IMG submission 133753) | Coastal salt marsh microbial communities from the Groves Creek Marsh, Skidaway Island, Georgia - 011502XT metaG (megahit assembly) | ecosystem: Environmental > Aquatic > Marine > Intertidal...
CCTCCAATTTTTTTATTGCATGACAAAATGTCGTTCGGCCATTTAATATTTAATTCTGGGACTTCAAGTATCTTTAAAGTGTGAACTATAGCCGTTGTAAAAGCTGAACTAATTGAAAAGGGCAGCTCAGGACCGTACGCTCCATAAGCCTTATAAATGCTAATTAAAAGACTGTTGCCTGCATCGGATTCCCAAACTTTATCGCTTTGCCCCCTTCCCGCAGTTTGATTTGTGGTCCAAACCAAATCACCGTCATTACATTTTCTCTCTAATCGCCTTTGCTTTAAATAATCATTGGTTGAAGTAGTGGCATTAAGTTTGATTATGTTAAAATAGCCCATAGAAGAGGATAATTGCGATTCAAAAAGTAATAAATTTGCAGAAAATAAAGGAATTTAATGGCGAATAAAAAAGAAAGGGAAACACAACTTGTCGACGAAATCATTCTTGGAATTGAAAATGTGAAAGGAGAAAATATACATCAGTTGGACTTGAGAGAACTGGACAACACCCCTTGTGATTTTTTTATTGTATGCAGTGGAAACTCAAATACGCAAGTATCAGCTATAGTTAACTCTGTTCAAAAAACTGTTAGTAAAGCATTGCATGAAAAACCCTTCCATACAGAAGGACTTGACAATGCGGAATGGGTACTTATCGATTATGTAAGTGTAGTAGTTCACGTTTTTCAAAATCAAATTCGTGATTATTATAATATAGAAGAACTTTGGGGAGATGCGAAAAGTACTCAAATAGCTTCAAACTACTAAAAAAATGCTATGAAAGAAGATAAAAAACCACAAGCACCTAAATTCAATATCTATTGGCTCTACGGCTCAATTGTATTCGTCCTTTTGGGGATGAGTCTTTTCGGAGGAAGTGACTCATGGCAATCGGTCAGTAAATCCAACATTTCTAATTTTGAAAAATATCTCAATGCAGGTGATGTAAGTGAGGTGGTGGTTGTCAGAAATAAGAGTAGTGTACGTGTAACCCTTAATCAAGAGGCCTTAGGGAAAAGCGAACACCAAGCCGCAAGTTCCAAAAATATTTTTGGTCAAGAGAATTTACGCGGACCTCATTATCAATTTGAAGTTGGGAGTTTGGAACTCTTTGAAGAAAAACTTGAGAAAGCACGTGAGCAAGGAATCGTTTTTCGGCTCGAATTTATAACAGTTGAAAACCGTTGGGTCGATGCACTAATTGGGTTTTTACCAATTATCGTAATTGTAGGTATTTGGATCTTTCTTATGCGACGTATGTCTGGAGGAGGGGCTGGCGGGCCAGGAGGACAAATTTTCAATATTGGAAAATCCAAAGCAAAACTCTTTGATAAAAATACAGATGTCAAAACTACTTTTAAAGATGTAGCTGGATTGGAAGGCGCTAAAGAGGAAGTACAAGAAATTGTAGATTTTCTTAAAAATCCAAAAAAATATACTGTTTTGGGAGGTAAAATTCCCAAAGGAGCACTGCTTGTAGGCTCACCAGGAACAGGAAAGACGCTCTTAGCTAAGGCTGTTGCAGGCGAAGCCAAAGTTCCTTTTTTCTCTCTATCTGGATCTGACTTCGTAGAAATGTTTGTGGGAGTGGGTGCCTCAAGAGTAAGAGACTTATTCAAACAAGCAAAAGACAAGTCACCGTCCATCATTTTTATTGATGAAATTGATGCCATAGGACGAGCGAGAGGGAAAAGCAATATCACAGGTTCAAATGATGAAAGGGAAAACACCCTCAATCAACTGCTTACTGAAATGGATGGATTTGGTACGGACACTAATGTCATTGTCATAGCTGCCACCAACAGAGCCGATGTACTGGACAAGGCACTAATGCGTGCAGGTCGATTCGATCGCCAAATTTATGTTGACCTACCCGACTTAAACGAGCGCAAAGAGATTATTAAGGTGCATTTGAAACCCATCAAAGTAATCAAAACCTTAGATATAGATTTTCTAGCCAAACAAACTCCGGGATTCTCTGGTGCAGATATAGCCAATGTTTGTAATGAAGCCGCGTTGATCGCTGCCAGAAAAAATAAAAAATCAGTTGGTAAACAAGATTTCCTTGATGCTGTTGACCGTATCATCGGAGGATTAGAAAAGAAGAACAAAATCATCACTCCAGAAGAAAAGAAAACCATTGCTTTCCACGAAGCTGGTCACGCTATTGTAAGTTGGTTACTAGAACACGCTGCTCCTTTGGTTAAGGTAACCATTGTACCCAGAGGACAGTCTCTTGGAGCTGCATGGTATTTACCTGAAGAAAGACAAATCGTAAGAACGGAGCAAATGCTTGACGAAATGTGTGCCGCACTTGGGGGAAGAGCAGCAGAAAAAGTCATGTTCGATAAGATTTCTACAGGTGCACTCAGTGACTTAGAAAAAGTCACCCGTCAAGCCAGAGCTATGGTCTCCGTATACGGACTTAATGATACGCTGGGAAATATTACGTATTACGACTCTAGTGGACAATCAGAATACAACTTTACGAAGCCATATTCTGAGGAAACGGCACGTAAAATTGATCATGAAATATCTGAAATAATTGAAAAGCAATACGAGAGAGCAATCTCATTGCTTGCAACTTCCAAAGACAAATTAATTCAATTAGCCGATCGGCTTTTAGAAAAAGAAGTTATTTTTAAAGACGATTTAGAAAATATATTAGGTAAAAGACCCTATTTGTCTAACGAAGAAAAAATTGAAGAGGCTAAGGAGGGCAAGTGATTGATATACTATGGGAATTTGGGACAAGTTTTTTGGTAAAAGCAAAACGCAAAAGTCCAGAAAGAGTCCTTTTTTACCCAATGAAGAAGACCCCTTAGACATTGGATTTGCTAAAAATTTTACTCGTAAAGGAGGGCGTTTTCTCTACAACGAATCTAAAGACATACTCCTGAGTAATTTTAATAAAATTTGTGTGGAAAACAATTGGGAACACCAACAGATACTCAGCTTAAATCAAACAAACTCAGACTTGTTTTCTACCAGCTATGTAAATGAAACTTCTGGAAGTCTTAAAGCCTACAAAGCTGCTTTAATCGATTGTGAATACCTTATTTCAAATACAGGAAAAATTTTACTGAGTGAAAATCAGATCAAGCATTTTAAACTTTCTGATCTGCCTGAAACGATTGTTGTTATAGCCAGTATGGATCAATTGGTAAGGGATGTCAGCCAAGGGATGACCTTTTTAAAGAACAAATACCCCAAGACCATTCCAACAAACATTACCACTCTTAAAATTAAATCTGATCCCGAAGAAGTTGCTGCGTCTAGCACTACTTCAAAAAGCATATATTTGCTTTTAGAAGACAAATGAATTTATGCTCACTATTTCAAATCACCCCTATTTTTCCCAACACAATCCTTGGTTCCATTTTCTGTGTAAAGTGAAAATAAATCGGTATGAGAGAACTGCTCGTTAGGACTGTTTCCGGCTTACTGTATGTAGCTCTGATTGTATTTTCAGCTTGCTGGTCTCAACCATCATTTTTAATTGTACTATTTGTCTTTTCAACTTTGGCTCTCATTGAGTTTCAAAAGCTTATAAAACATAAAAGTCCTGTCTCTTTTTTACTTTTTGGACTACTCACTTATCAGTTTTATACGCAAAATGTGCATCCCACCTTACACTACGGTCTTTTAATTTTGACCCTACTGACCAGTTTGTATTTAACATACTGCCTTTTGAAGGATGTAAACTATCCTTCAGCTCCTTTTCAACGAAGTGGACTTACTTTCTTTTACCTTATTGGTTCATCCTATTTTATTTTAGCCACTACTTCATTATCCGGTGCCGACAACAACCTGATTACTCTTATCATGTTTGCACTAATCTGGACTAATAACAGTCTTGCCTATGTGTTTGGAAAAAGCTGGGGAAAAACATTACTCTTCCCTTCAATTTCACCAAAGAAAACTTGGGAAGGTTTTTGGGGTGGAGGCCTGAGTTGTTTGGCCATCAGTTTCCTATTGATGCTATTGGATACTGGATTAGAAAAATGGATCTTCCCTTTACTCGCAATTGTTATTGTACTTACTGCTACTATAGGAGACCTTATACAATCTAAATTTAAAAGAGAAGCCCTGGTCAAAGACAGTGGTTCGCTGATCCCAGGACACGGTGGCTTTTTTGATCGTATGGACAGTGTACTTTATACTGCTCCTTTTATTTATCTTGTTTTTAAAATATCGGAATATGTTTCATAAAGAAGGGTACCGAATTATTATGAATACGTTTATTCTTGTAGCGGTAATTTCGCTACTGGCAGAATATAAAATCTCAGTAGAATGGGTTAAAATGCTTGTTCAACTAGCAGCGCTAATTCTACTGGTCTTAGTACTGCAGTTTTTTAGAAACCCAAAACGGGTTACACCCAAAAACGACAATCACCTCATCGCACCAGTCGACGGTAAAGTTGTAATAGTGGAAGAAGTGTACGAAAAAGAATATTTTAAAGACAAACGATTGCAAGTTTCCATCTTTATGTCACCATTGAACGTACACGTTACTCGCTATACCATGAGCGGAGTAGTCAACTTTAGCAAATACCACCCAGGAAAATATTTAGTGGCTTGGCATCCCAAATCATCCGAACTCAACGAACGAACCACCATCGTTTTAGAAAACAAAAGCTTTGGAGAGATTCTTTATCGTCAAATTGCAGGAGCGGTAGCGAGAAGGATTGTCAATTACGCAGAAGAAGGTACTCAGGTCACTCAAGGTGAGGATGCTGGATTCATCAAATTTGGCTCTCGAGTAGATCTGTTTTTACCCCTTAATACTCCATTAGACGTAAAAGTAAACGATATGGTCAAAGGAGGTGTCCAAACAATTGCTCACTTGCCTTAAAGCAATGCTAAATTCTTTTCTAGAAGTACTATTTTTTCTTTAGCATCTGCAGCTTTTTTACGCTCTAAGGCGATAACTTTTTCAGGTGCATTGGCTACAAAGCGTTCATTGGATAACTTCTTCTCTACCGAAGCCAAAAAACCACGAGTATATTTTAACTCTGAAGTTAATTTTTCCTTTTCAACCTCAGGATCTTCAGCTGCATCGGTAGGAATAAAAAGTCCCAAATTATTTATCCTAAAACTTCCTCCAACCAATTCCTCTGGTGGCGAAGTAAAGTTGATCGCTGTTAGCCCTCCCAGTTTTATAATACTGGATTCAAAACTAAAGTATGCTGCCTCTGTATTGATGTATAGACTGATGCTTTCTTTATAGGAAATATTTTTTTCATTTCTAAAGTTGCGAATACCGACTATAATCTGCTGTGCCAATTCAAAATCAGCTATGAGTTTTTGATCGAAATTTTGAGTCTGAGGCCAGGCGGAAAGCGTGAGAGCTTCATCCGTTTTGCGCTCCTTGATGAAATGCCATAATTCTTCGGTAAGAAAGGGCATAAAAGGATGCAGTATTCTCAAATTTTTCTCAAATAAGGCGATAATATCAGTATAGGTTTGTTGATCTATAGGCTGACCGTAATCTGGCTTGACCAACTCCAACAACCAAGAGCAGAAATCGTCCCAAAGTAACTTATATATCGACATTAAGGCATCTGAAATTCTGTATTTTTCAAAATTTTCATCAACCCACGCCAGTGTTTTTTCAAAATGATTTGCATACCATTGAAGTGCCTCAGCAGCAACTTTTGGTTGCTGTAAATCCTCTTTGATTTCCCAACCTTCAATCAAACGGTAGGCATTCCAGATTTTATTAGCAAAGTTTTTCCCCTGTTGGCAGAGCGTCTCGTCGAAAAGTAGATCATTTCCTGCGGCTGAACTCAGCATCAATCCTACTCGAACCGCGTCCGCACCGTAATCGTCAATAAGCTTTAATGCATCCGGAGAATTTCCCAATTGCTTAGACATTTTACGTCCTTTCTTATCTCTTACAAGTCCTGTAAGATAAACTTTAGAAAAAGGTTTTTCATCACGGAACGCATAGCCTGATATGATCATTCTAGCAACCCAAAAGAACAAAATATCCGGGCCGGTCACCAAATCTTGAGTGGGGTAATAGTATTCAATCTCCTCATTTTCAGGGTTTCGAATCCCATCAAAAACAGATATTGGCCATAGCCAAGAAGAAAACCAAGTGTCTAATACATCTTCGTCTTGACATAAGTCTTTCAGCTCTAAACCAACATTCCCACTTTTTAATCGTGCTTTTTCTAATGCACGGTTTTCATTTTGAGCAACCACATAGTCTTCTTTCCCTTTTCCGAAGTAATAGGCAGGAATACGCTGACCCCACCACAACTGTCTAGAAATATTCCAATCACGAATATTTTCCATCCAATGACGGTAAGTATTTTTAAATTTTTCTGGAAGAAGCTGGATGTCATTTGATTTCAAAACAGCATCAATTGCAGGTTTTGCCAATGTTTCCATTTTCAGGAACCACTGATCCGAAAGGCGAGGTTCGATCACAGCCTTCGTTCGTTCTGAAACCCCAACCTTATGGGTGTAGGGCTCTGTTTTTATCAATAGTTGCTGTGCCTCTAAATCCTTAGCAATAAGTTTACGAACTTTAAATCGGTCCATGGATTGATACTTACCACCATGCTCATTAAGGGTTCCATCAGCATTGAATATATCAATGACCTCAAGCTGGTGTTTTTCACCTAAAAGTTTGTCATTTTGATCATGAGCGGGAGTTACTTTTAGACAACCCGTTCCAAAATCCATAGCGACATAATCATCCTCTATAATGGGTACAACTCGATCCGTCAGCGGTACATGAACTTTCTTTCCTTTCAAATACTGATAGCGTTCGTCTTCTGGGTGGATACAGACAGCAGTATCGCCAAGCAAAGTTTCCGGTCGTGTGGTAGCGATAATAACCCGCTCATCACTGCCTTCGATTTGATATGCAATATGATAGAGCTTACCGTTTTTTTCTTCGTAGAGTACTTCCTCATCGGAAAGGGTTGTTTGGGCTTCAGGGTCCCAGTTGACCATTCGAAAGCCTCTATATATATAACCTTGGTCGTGCAACTTCTCAAAAACTTGGAGCACTGATTCGGTCATTTCAGGATCTAAAGTAAATTTGGTTCGGTCCCAATCACAGCTACACCCTAGTTTCTTTAACTGTTCCAAAATAACTCCACCATACTCTTCTGTCCAATCCCAAGCATGGGCTAGAAATTCTTCTCGTGTCAGTTCACTTTTTTCAATTCCTTCGGCTTTTAGTTTGGCAACCACCTTGGCCTCAGTAGCAATAGAGGCATGATCTGTACCTGGAACCCAACAAGCGTTATAGCCCATCATTCTAGCTCGACGAATGATAATATCTTGGAGGGAGTTGTTTAACATATGACCCATATGCAGTACCCCTGTAACATTTGGAGGAGGAATAACTATAGTGTAGGGTTCTCGATCGTCTGGGATAGACTTAAAAAAGTTGTTTTCTTGCCAATAGGCATACCACTTGCTTTCTATCCCTTTAGAGTCAAATTTGGAAGGAATCTCCATGTGAAATTTTGGTCTAGTTTTTGTTATACAAAAGTAGCAACACTAATGTTATAAACATAATGACTCTTTGAATAAAGAAAAATTTTATTTTTAAACATTAAAATCGTTTTATGAAAACAACAAAATACCTCAATCTTATTCTTATTCTCTTTAGCGTATCCCTATACGCTCAACAAACATTTCCTCAAATCGAATTTGATTCTACAACCATCGATTACGGAACGATCGAAAATGGAAGTGATGGAGAACGCGTGTTTAGCTTCACCAATACTGGCAATGCAGATCTTATCATCACCAATGTTAAGTCCAGTTGTGGGTGTACCATCCCGAAAAAACCAGAGGATCCTATAGCGCCTGGAGAAAGTAGTGAAATAGTTGTTCGCTACGATACCAATCGAGTAGGTCCCTTTAGAAAGACAATTACTGTTTCTACCAATCAGGAAAACGATCCAATTATTGCATTGAAAATTAAAGGGACGGTACGTCCTAAACAGTAAAAGTGTGATTTTCTTAGCTGAAATCTTGTAAATTCAACTCGGGTTTTAAAAAATTAGTGGATGGCAGCATAAAAAAACCTCATATTTTTGCATTTTTGCATCTTTATTTGAGCCATGCCACAATTATCCCGAAAAGGAATTGAACTCCCCACCTCACCAATCCGAAAGCTAGTTGTCTTTTCTGAGGAAGCTAAATCAAAAGGAGTTGAAGTATTACACCTCAATATTGGTCAGCCCGATATCGCTGCACCAAAAGAAGCCATTGATGCAATTACAAGCTCAAATTTAGACTTGCTCCCTTATGGTCCATCTCAAGGAACTTTAGCTTACCGTAAGAAATTAGTCGATTATTACAGCAAACACCACATTTCATTAGTCCCTGACGACATAATAGTTACCACAGGAGCGAGTGAGGCACTCACTTTTGCTTTAAATGTCATATGCGATGCCGGTGATGAAATCATTATCCCTGAACCCTTTTATGCCAATTACAATGGTTTTGCAAGCGCAGCTAGTGTAAGCGTTGTACCGGTTATCTCTGAATTTCATTCTCAATTTCAGCTGCCTGCCTTAGAGAATATCAGTGAAAAGATTACCGCAAAAACCAGGGCAATACTCCTGTGTAACCCCAGTAATCCCACAGGCTACGTTTACAGTAAAAAAGAAATTAATACACTGTGTGAATTGGCAATCAAACACGATATTTTTCTTATTGTTGATGAAGTTTATCGTGAATTTATCCACGGTGGTGAGGCTCATTATTCCGTTTTAAGTAATGAAAAAGCAAGTCAGCACACACTGATGATCGACTCTGTTTCCAAGCGTTATAGTATGTGTGGTGCTCGTGTTGGGTCGCTTGTATCAAGAAATACATCTTTAATTAAAAATGTGCTGAAGTTTGCCCATTTAAGGCTTTCCCCTCCTACTTACGCCCTTATGGCCAGTGAAGCTGCCCTTACGGCACCAGACAGTTATTTAGAAGGAGTTGTTAAAGAATATACCGCCAGAAGAAATACATTGATTAAACAGTTAGAACAAATTCCAAATGTAGAAGTGTCTCACCCCATGGGAGCTTTTTATTGCATTGTAAAACTTCCCGTAGAAGATGCGGAAGACTTTTCAAAATTTTTGCTCACTGACTTTAATTTGGACAATCAAACGGTAATGTTGGCACCTGCTAAAGGCTTTTATTCTACACCGAATGTTGGGCTTAATGAAGTTCGAATTGCTTTTATTCTCAGTCAAGAAAAACTAATTATCGCAGCAACAATTTTGGAAAAAGCATTGGAAGCCTACAAGAAATTTGTAACTTGAAACATGCTCAGTTTTGAAGAGAACGTTTCCTTAAAACCCTACAACACCTTTGGGATTGAAGCCCAAACAAAGTACTTTTACAAAGTAGAAGATCCGACCGAACTCCAACACATCCTCACGCAAAACAAAGAACTTCCTTTTAGAATATTTGGAGGGGGAAGTAATGTACTGTTAACACAAAATTTTGAGGGGCTTAGCCTTTTAATTGCCAATAAAGGAATTGAACTATTGGACGAAAGTTCAACTGGGGTGACTTTAGAAGTTCAGGCAGGGGAAAACTGGCACGACTTCGTACTTTGGTGTCTGGATCAAAATTACGGTGGGGTTGAAAATTTATCTCTTATTCCTGGAAGTGTAGGGGCAGCTCCCATACAAAATATCGGTGCCTATGGAGTAGAGCTAAGTTCAGTATTCAAAAGCTGTAAGGTGCTAAATGTTGATACACTTAAAGAAGAAACTTTAACAAAAACACTATGTGAATTTGAATACAGATCTTCCATTTTTAAAACCCATCAAAAAGGAAAATACATCATTACTTCAGTTTGTTTTGAGCTGCAAAAACCCCCACATCAAACTAAAGTTGAATACGGTGCACTAAAAGCTCTATTTGAAAATTCCTCACCTACTATTCAAGAAATTGCAGCTGCAGTCATTTCCATCAGAGAGTCCAAACTCCCCAACCCCAAAATACTTGGAAATAGCGGTAGTTTTTTTAAAAATCCAGTCATTTCAGAATCGCACTTTAAAACACTAAAAAGTCAATATCCCGAACTCCCTTCCTACCCTGCTCCCAAAGGACTGGTTAAAATCCATGCTGCCTGGATGATTGATCATTTGGGGTTTAAAGGAAGTCGACACGGTGATGCTGCTGTACATGAAAAACAAGCCTTGGTATTGGTCAACTCGGGTAATGCAAGCGGCAAAGACATTTTAGCTTTAGCCCAAAATATTCAAGCTGCTGTAAAGGAAACGTTTGATATTTCCCTTGAAACCGAAGTGAATATCTTGTAAAACTTTACTCTCTACTCTTAGAATCTATCAAAATAGTTACTGGTCCGTCATTATCCAGACTCACTTTCATCATTGCTCCAAAAGAACCTGTTGCCACTCGAGTTTCTAAAAGTGCTTGGGCTTTTTTAACGAAGGACTCATATAGGGGCACTGCATGTTGATGATTTGCTGCACGAATGTAGGACGGACGGTTCCCTTTTTTGGTAGCTGCCATAAGCGTAAACTGGCTAACAACCATTAACTCTCCTTTGATGTCTAATAAAGACTTATTCATCACTCCAGCTTCATCGTCAAAAATCCTTAAGTTGAGAACTTTGTTGACCAACCAATCGACGTCGGCATCACCATCAGCCATCTCAATTCCCAATAATACTAAAATACCCTGGGCTATGTGCTCACTTCTTTCTTGTTCTATTGTAACCTGAGCCTTGCTGACTCGTTGAATGACAACTCTCATGGTTTTAAATTAGCGATAGGTCTTATCATTTTCTAGCATTTGCAGATAATTCGAATAGCGGGTCTCTGCAATTTTACCTTCCTTATAGGCTTCTATTACAGCGCAGTGTGGCTCGTTTTGATGCAAACAATTGTTAAACTTACAAAGTGGTTTTAATGGGACAAACTCAGGAAAATAATTTCCTATTTCATCTGCCTGCATATCTACCACACCAAAACCTTTAATTCCTGGTGTGTCAATGAGCTTCATCCCCTTGGGTAAAGCAAACATTTCTGCGAAAGTTGTTGTGTGAGTGCCCTGCTGATACTGGTCAGAGATTGCAGCTGTTTTTAAATTCAAATCTGGAGCGATCGCATTAATCAATGTGGATTTGCCCACTCCGCTGTGACCTGAAAACATGCTCACCTTATTCTGCATCATCGATTCAATTTCAGATATATTGTGTCCGTCTGTTGCTGATATTTTTAAAGTTGTATACCCTATGTTTTCATAAACTGCAGCCAAAGCATCAATTTCTTGTTCCTGTTCTGGTGAGCAAGTATCCAGCTTATTAAATACCAAAATTGAAGGAATTTGATATGCCTCAGCAGTAACTAAAAATCGGTCGATAAAGGCTGGAAAAGTAGGTGGATTGTAAAGCGTTATAAGTAGAAAAACTTGATCAATATTTGAAGCGATAATATGGGTTTGCTTGGAAAGATTTACTGACTTTCGAACAATGTAGTTTTGACGTTCTTCGATTTCAACTATGGTCCCTTCCGGCTCTGAAGTGTGACGATCTACTTCAAAGAGTACCCAATCCCCTACAGCAATTGGGTTTGTACTTTTGATCCCTTTTAACCGGAGTTTTCCCTTAATCCTACAAGCATAAAAAACCCCGTCAGACTCAACTGTATACCAACTTCCCGTAGATCTAAAAACCAGGCCTTTTTTCACCTCTTTTTTTACAAAGTAACAGTTTTTTTTTAAGCCAAGTGGATTTAATCAAGACTAGACAAATTTGTATCTTTACAAAAAAATTAATGGCCCAAAAAACACTCTTGATGATCTTGGATGGCTGGGGAAATGCCCCAGACCCAGAAGTTTCTGCTCTAGACCAAGCCCACACTCCCTACATTGACTCTCTGTATAAAAACTACGCCTCAAGCACATTGAGAACAGATGGAGTTCACGTCGGCTTACCCGAAGGACAAATGGGTAATAGCGAAGTAGGTCATATGAATTTAGGTGCAGGAAGAATAGTATATCAGGATCTAGCTAAGATTAATTTAGCCGTTGAAAACGACAGCCTGAAAAGCGAAAAAGTTATAATCGATAGTCTGGAATACGCCCAAAAAGAGGGTAAAAAAGTTCACCTATTGGGGCTGCTTTCCGACGGTGGTGTTCACTCTCATATCAACCACCTCGAAGGGCTACTCGATATGATTGAAGAATATAAACTCCCTCAAGTTTATCTCCACGCTTTTACGGATGGAAGAGATGTTGATCCTCAGTCTGGCAAAGGCTTTGTGCAACAAATTGAAAATAAGTTAAAAGAAAAAACTGCTGTTTTTGCCTCCCTTATAGGACGCTATTACGCCATGGATCGAGACCAACGTTGGGAGCGTGTAAAGTTGGCTTACGATCTTTTAGTTCACGGCAAGGGAAGCCCATCTTCTGATTTTGAAAAAAGCCTTCAAGACAGTTATGAGGAAGGAATTACCGACGAGTTCATCAAACCATTGATTAAAGAAAACACCTCAGCACAGATTGAAAAAGGTGATGTAGTTCTCTTTTTTAATTTTAGAACTGATCGGGGCAGAGAACTCACTCAAGCACTTTCACAACAGGCATTTCCTGAATTTGAGATGCAGCCTTTAGAGCTATACTACCTTACACTTACAAATTACGACGAGTCATTTAAAGGAGTAAAAGTTGTCTTTGATAAGGACAATCTTCAAGATACTTTGGGTGAAGTACTTTCAAAGGCTGGCAAGACGCAGGTCCGTATTGCAGAGACTGAAAAATACCCACATGTCACCTTCTTTTTTAATGGAGGAAGAGAAATTCCTTTTGAAGGAGAGGAACGAATTTTGTGTCCTTCTCCCAAGGTGGCTACCTATGATTTAAAACCTGAGATGAGCGCTTTTGAAGTTCGCGACGCCATCATTGAAAAGATTGAAAATGATCCTCCTGATTTTATTTGCTTAAACTTTGCCAATCCAGATATGGTTGGTCATACAGGAGATTTGCAAGCCGCAATAAAAGCTTGTGAAGCTGTTGACCATTGTGCTGCTGAGGTATTGGATGCCGCCCTAAAACATTCTTATGCCAGTTTAGTTATCGCCGATCACGGTAACTGCGAAACCATGATTAATCCCGATGGTAGTCCCAATACTGCACATACAACCAATACAGTTCCAATCATTTTAGTTGATGCTGAAAAGAAGAACATAAAGTCTGGTATTCTTGGAGATATTGCGCCTACTATTTTGGATTTGATGGAAGTGGATCAGCCTTCGACTATGACTCAAAAATCCTTACTTTTAAAACAATGAAACAATTTGTCTTTTTTTTATTTTCAAGTTTGCTCCTAATTCATTGTAAGAGCACTGATACTCCAAAGTACAGTTCGGTTCCAATGGAGGTGGAAACACTTATTGGTGAGGAGGGTGAAACTGTTGTTTTGGGATATATGAATCGCGCCAATCTAAATACAGATGAATTTAAGGCTTGGTTCCAATTGGAATACGACCGTCTTAAAATCCCAGAAGGATGGGTCGAAGAACACAAACCCTTGGCTAAAAATCTAGAGTTTAAATTATTCCTCGGAACATGGTGTGGGGATACTCAAAGAGAATTGGGTGGTATGTTCAAACTTTTAGATGCGCTAGGAGTCAGTGAAGATCAAATAGAAATGTACGCTATTTCAGAAGCTAAGGACAGTCCACTTGGCTATGAAAAAGAATACGATATACTGAATATTCCCACACTTATCTTTTTTGAAAATGGTAAAGAAAACAACAGAATTGTAGAATTTCCCGTAGAAAGTATGATAGAAGATTTTTCAAAAATCTTAAAAAAGGAAGCCTACGAAGACGCATACGCCGATTTCTAATATGTCTGGAATTATACTTAAAACTCGTGAGGAAATAGAATTGATGCGTGAAAGTGCGTTGATTGTTTCCAAGACTCTAGGTATGTTAGCATCGGAAATTAAGCCTGGGGTCACCACCCTAGCATTAGATGCCTTGGCTTATGACTTTATCAAAGATCAAAATGCGGAGCCGGGTTTTTTAGGTCTGTACGACTTTCCTAATACGTTGTGTATGAGTCCCAACTCTCAAGTAGTCCATGGAATTCCAAATGACAATCCACTAGAAGAAGGGGATATCATTTCCATAGACTGCGGAGCACTAAAAAACGGGTTTTACGGAGATCATGCTTACACTTTTGCGGTAGGAGAAATCGCACCAGAAACGGAAAAGCTCCTCCGAATAACCAAAGAGTCCCTTTACGAGGGCATTAAAGCCTTTCAACTCAACAATCGCATTGGAGATTTGGGCTATGCCATTCAACACTACTGTGAAAAAGAGGGTTATGGTGTTGTCCGTGAATTGGTAGGTCACGGTTTAGGCGAAACCATGCACGAAGCACCAGAAGTTCCCAATTACGGCAAACGCGGAAGGGGTAAAAAGTTTTTAAATGGAATGGTTTTGGCTATAGAACCCATGATCAATATGGGTACACACCGAATCAAACAGCTCAAGGATGGCTGGACCATTCTTACCGCTGACGGCAAGCCCTCGGCTCATTTTGAACACAATGTTGCCTTAATTGACGGCAAACCAGAACTGCTCTCAACCTTTGAATATGTTTACCAAGCACTAGGTATTCAAAGTGAGGAAGAAATTCCTTTTCGAAGCCTTCCTTTGGTCTTATGAAAGGGCTTCTGAACTTGCTTCCCAGACCTTGGCTCATCTCTTTGAGTATTTGGTTTCGGCCTCTAATTAAATGGTACTTTAAAGGGAGTCGTTTTACAGATCCGATTGACGGTAGTTCGTATCGTAAATTCCTAGCCTATGGATATAAAGTTAGCAGACCCAATGCCTTATGCCCTGGAACACTGTCTTTGGAACGTCATCGTCTGCTTTGGCTCTACCTTCGGAGAAAAACAACTTTACTCCAAAACAAACTTAAGGTGCTTCATATCGCACCTGAGCAAGTGTTTTACAGTAGGTTTAAAAGTTTTAATCATTGGGACTATACTACTACAGACTTGCATTCTCCTTTGGCAGATGTCAAAGCAGATATATGCGATTTACCCTTTAAGGACGCTACTTTTGATTTAATTTTATGCAATCATGTGTTGGAACATATTCCTGACGACCTCAAAGCGATGGAAGAGCTTTACAGGGTATTAAAAAAAGGAGGAACGCTCATCGCTCAGGTGCCTTTGGAAGCAGAACGCTCAGTAACTTTTGAAGATAACAGCATTACCGATAAAGCCAAAAGGACTGAAATTTTTGGTCAATACGATCATGTTCGTATTTATGGTAAAGACTACTATCAAAGGCTGGAATCAGTCGGTTTTAAAACTGAAGGAGTTGACTTTCTAAAAGAACTTTCAACTGAAGAGATAGTCAAATTTGCGTTACCAATTGAAGAACAAATTCCTGTTGGACGAAAATAAAACCTATTCTTCTTTCAAAAACCCATCTGAAAAAAGCTCTTTTATACCCTGAATAGAATCAGATACTATCCAGTAGGCCTCGAGTTCAGGCTTGGAATTGATGAGTTTTTGAGACTGAGCTAAAGGCATGATCATTAGTGCAGTAGCATAAGCATCAGCTGTCATACAATCTGGAGCAATCACCGATGCACTCAATACCTCAGTGGGAAATGCCTGACCAGTTTTAGGATTGATGGAGTGGGCAATACGCAAACCAGATTCTGTATCTACAGCATACTTTCGGTAATTTCCAGAAGTTGCCAATGCTTCATTATCCAAGCTAAGTGTTCGGATAAAATTTCGCTCTTGACCTTGTTCAGGATTATCGATAGCAATTTTCCAAAACTTCCCTGTTCTTGGACTTTTTCCCTTGGCCACAAGCTCGCCACCTATTTCAACTAAATAGTCATCCAGCTGATTGCTTTTTAAAAAATTGGCCAAGACATCTACAGTGTAGCCCTTTGCAAGTGCATTGAAATCAAAGTAGATAAAAGGATGCTCCTTTTGAATGGTTTTTTGTTTTGTCAGCCGTGTTTTTGACCAGCCAGTAAACTCCAGCATACTGTCTCTCTGTTTTTCGTTTACCTTATTTAGTGACTTCCCTGGACCAAATCCATACGCGTTTACTAAAGTACCGACCGTTGGATCAAAAAAACCTTGCGAGTGTTCCCAAACTTCTGAAGTTTTATTGTAGACATTTTCAAAATGCTGATCTATTACCAATAAACTATCTCCCCTATTGATCTTGGAAATATCAGAATCGGCCTGGTAGGTAGACAAAGATTGATTTATCACCTGAAAAATAGAATCTACCTTTTGGGTTAAAAGCGTTGGAGTCAGTGAATTTGAAACATAGGAAATCGAATAGGTAGTTCCCAAGGCATACCCTTGAATTTTCAGAAGTTGCTCAGCTGGCGCAGTACAACCCAAAATCAATAAGAAGGTAATTAATACCCTACTGTATTGCTTCAAGTCCTTGAAAATTGACTGCATAGGGGTCTTTTTTTGTTAGTGGATAATCGTAGTTTTCAGCATGGGCAAATCCAACCCCAGCAAGATACAGTTGGGCATTATTTTTTTCTGCATGATCTTTGACTTTTTCGATCAGTTCGGGATCAAACTTTTTAGGTGCTTTGGGATAAAGCGTACCCTGTACCACTACAAAGTATAATTTCTTGTCTTTTACACATACAAATTGAGGGGTGCGTTTCAGCTGAGAGTTGACTGCTAAAAACTCATAGCCTTCTGCTTCCAAATGATCCCCTACCTCTTTCATGGCAAGTTGGTGAATTTCGTGTAGTGTTAATTGACTCATTGAATGCAAAGTTAAATTAATTCGTCAAGTCTGTAAAGTATTACAAAAGACATAAAAAAAGAGGCCTTGGGCCTCTTTTAATTTTACTTATCCTCCAAAGTCGTCAAAGCGGACATTCTCGGGTGGAACACCAAAGTCCTCAGCCATTCGTTCAATGGCTTGATTCATCAACGGAGGGCCACAGAAATATACTTCTATGTCTTCTGGAGCTTCGTGAGTAGATAGATAGTTGTCTATTACCACTTGGTGAACAAAGCCTATAAAGCCATCTCCCTCACCGTCTAGACCGTCTTTAACTTTCCAATTATCTTCTTCCAAGGGTTCTGATAAAGCGATGTAAAATTTAAAATTAGGAAAGTCTTTTTCTAGGGCTCTAAAATGATCGATATAAAACAATTCTCTTTTGGAACGACCGCCGTACCAGAAGGTTACTTTTCTTCCTGTCTTAAGCGTTCTAAACAATTCGTAAAGGTGAGAACGCATAGGTGCCATTCCAGCTCCTCCCCCTGCGTATAGCATTTCAGAATCGGATTCGTTTATAAAAAATTCACCGTAAGGTCCAGAGATGGTCACTGGATCACCTGCCTTTTTAGAAAAAATATAAGAGGAGGCAACTCCCGGGTTAACATCACTCCAATCATTTTTTGCACGATCGAAAGGAGGTGTTGCAATTCGTACATTGAGCATGATTTCTTTTCCTTCAGCAGGATAAGAGGCCATAGAATAAGCACGTTCAACCGTATCAGGATTTTTCATCGTTAAAGGCCATAAGTTAAACTTGTCCCACTCCAATTTAAATTTATCGGGTTCCCCAGGGTGTTCCTCTGGATGGGCAGAAATATCAATATCTTCATATTTCACTTCGCAAGGGGGAATTTCAATTTGAATATATCCTCCTGCCTTGTAGTCCATTTCCTCTGGAATTTCAACCACAAACTCTTTAATAAACGAGGCTACATTCCAGTTTCTTACCACTTTAGCTTCGTACTTTTTGATTCCAAATACCTCCTCAGGTACTTGAATTACCATGTCTTGCTTTACTTTAACTTGACATCCTAAACGCCATCCTTCAGCAACTTCTTTTCTAGAAAAGTGGGGCGCTTCTGTAGGTAAAATTTCTCCTCCACCTTCAATTACCTGACACTTACATTGGATACAGGTTCCACCTCCACCACAGGCTGAGGGTAAAAATATTTTATTATTTCCCAAAGTACTCAAAAGGGTATTCCCAGAGGAGACCTCTACTTTATTATCACCATTTATCAAAAGGGAAACAGGACCAGAGGGTAATAATTTTGCCTTGGCTCCTAAAAGCATTCCCACCAATAAAAAGGTTATAATTAAAAAAACAACAATACTTGCTAATACAACTGAATAATCCATCTTACATTATAATTTAATACCCATAAAACTCATAAAACCTAACGCCATCAACCCTGTTATAATAAAGGTAATTCCCAATCCACGTAGTGGAGCAGGCACATTGGAATAGGTAATCTTTTCGCGAATTGCTGCGATAGCCAGTATGGCTAAAAGCCATCCAATTCCCGAACCTAATCCATAAACTGCTGATTCTGCTACACCAGAAAAATCTTTTTGCTGCATGAACAATGACCCTCCTAAGATGGCACAATTCACCGCAATTAAAGGAAGAAAAATCCCCAGAGCACCGTAAAGTGCAGGAGCAAATTTTTCAACTATCATTTCAACTAACTGTACCATTGAAGCAATAACTGCAATAAACATGATAAAGCTTAAAAAGCTCAAGTCGAGATCAACGTATTGAGATCCTAACCAAGACAAGGCACCGGGTTGAAGTAAATAAGTGTCTAATAAAAAGTTAATCGGAACTGTAATCGCCAGTACAAATATTACCGCAAATCCTAGACCTACAGCTGTTTTAACTGTTTTTGATACCGCCAAATAAGAACACATCCCCAAGAAATAGGCAAAGATCATGTTCTCTATAAAGATACTTTTTACAAATAAGTTTAAATAGGCTTCCATAGTTCGCGCTTAATTTTTTTCAATTAGAGTTCGGTTTCGAGATCGCTGGACCCAGATCAAAATACCTACCGTGATAAGTGCCATAGGTGAAAGTAACATCAACCCGTTGTTTACATAACCCATTTCATAAACTGCATCTGGGATGACTTGAAAGCCAAACAGTTTTCCAGAGCCAAACAACTCACGGAAAAATGCAACTAAAATTAATATTACTCCATATCCCGCGGCATTACCAATTCCATCCAGGAAAGATTTCCAAACACCATTGCCCAAAGCAAATGCTTCTAATCTTCCCATCACTATACAGTTGGTGATGATCAGTCCGATAAAGATGGAAAGCTCCTTGCTCACATCATAGGCATAAGCTCTTAATATTTGGTCAACTAAAATTACCATTGAAGCAACTACAACCAATTGAACAATAATTCGAATTCGGTTGGGAATAAGGTTTCTCAAAAGAGAAATAATCACATTACTCGCTGCCATTACTGCCATAACAGAAATACTCATTACTAAGGCGGGTTTGAGCTGAACGGTAATTGCTAGGGCGGAACAGATACCCAAAACCTGAACGGTAATGGGGTTATTATCGTCCATAGGATCAGAAAGTAACTTTCGATTCTTTTTTGAAAAAAGCGGCTCCCTTTCTTTATTTACAAAGAGTAAAGTTGCTTTTTTCTCGGGTGTTGATTTATTTTCTTCCATCAAATTATTGGTTTAAAGCCACGGTTTGTTCTGCTGCCTTTAAATAGGGTAGGTAATGATTCAGTCGTTCGAATATCATATTGGTGACCCCGTCTCCTGTAATAGTTGCTCCTGAAATTGCATCCACCTCATGATCATCTTTATCCAAATCCTTGGGATCATTGTTTGTTTTAGAAACATTGATTCCTACTAAATTCCCGTTTTCATCAAATACTTTTTCTCCTAGAAAGCGGTTTTGAAACCACTCTTGGGTGATTTCAGCTCCCAAACCTGCAGTTTCTCCTATATGATCAAAAACAGCTCCTTTGATTGTATTCTTATCTTCTTCTAAAGCGATATATCCCCAAATTGCATTCCAAAGTCCTGCGCCTCTAAGTGGAACGATATAGTATTTTTCACCATCTACTGAGGCTTCGTATAATGGAAAGCGTTGTTCGTTAACAGGCTTTTTTAACTCGTTGTTTAAATTGATTTCAAAAGCACTCACCTTTTCATCATATCCACCGTCAGAAGTTAATGAAAGCTCCCCGGTAATGTATTGATTGTACAAAGTCTCCGCCTGCTCTCGGTCAGTTTCAACTCCAATTGTAGCTAAGATATTTTGCATTTTCTCTTTCCGTACGTTGGAGGCCTGGAGGTCTTTTAAAGAACTCGCAGTAAAAGCAAGTGCTGAGGCAACCACTAAAACCATTAGGGTTGCAAAAATAAAAGTATAAGCATTACTGTCTCTATTCATCTTATGCAGTTTTTAGTTCTTGTGCAGTACTCCATCGTTTTTTACGCTTACTAATATTGCCATTGATTACATAGTGATCAATAGTTGGCGCAAAAACATTCATTAATAGAATTGCGAGCATTACTCCCTCAGGATAAGCGGGATTAAACACCCGAATCATGATACAAAAGATACCCGTTAAAATTCCATAGATCCATTTCCCTTTATTGGTCTGAGCTGCAGATACAGGATCAGTTGCCATAAAAACAATTCCAAAGGCAAAGCCCCCAACAACTAAGTGGTTCATCCAAGAAAAGCTCATCAAAGCATTAGCTCCCCAAAGGTTGAACAACAAGCCCATGACAGCGGCTCCAATAATTCCTCCTGTGATGATTCTCCAACTTCCGATACCAGTAAGAATTAAAATTAAAGCTCCTACAGCTACCCAAAGTGTTGAAGTCTCTGCGATTGAACCTGGAATAGCACCTTGGAACATTTCCATCATGGAGTAATTGACGTCTTGTCCAGCGGCTAAACTTCCTAAAATGGTCTCACCAGAGATTCCATCAACGGCCCCTGCTTCGGATACCCACACTTTATTTCCCGACATATAGGTGGGGTAAGCAAAAAAGGCAAAAGCCCTTGCGGTTAATGCCGGATTAAGAATATTCATTCCTGTTCCTCCAAATGCTTCCTTTGCAATCAAAACAGCAAAGGCAGTAGAAATACCTACCATCCACAATGGGATGTCAACTGGCATAATCATGGGAATCAGTAAACCCGTTACCAAATAGCCTTCATTTACTTCGTGACCTCGGTAAACGGCAAATCCAAATTCAATAGACAGACCCACTACATAAGAAACTATGATCATGGGGACAATTTTCCATGCACCGTGAATAAAAGCATCTATAAAAGTAAAGGGAGTGTTGGTTTGGATGTAGTACTGGTAACCCGTGTTGTAAATCCCATAAATCAATGCGGGCAAAAGTGCAATGATAACGGTTACCATTGTTCTTTTTAAATCTACAGCATCTCGGATATGAGCTCCTTTTTTAGTGGTGTGGTTTGGAACAAATAAAAAAGTGTCAAAAGCGTTAATTGCTGGTGCAAACTTTTCTAATTTTTGTCCTTTTCCAAAGGGCCTTTTTAAGACGTCTAATTGTTTTCTTAATGCATTCATACTAGAAATTTTAACCTACTTCATTTATCATTAATTCGATTCCTTCACGGATGATTTCTTGTGCTTCAATTTTAGAAGTGTTGGCGTAGTCAATTAATCCAAAGTCTTCTGGGACTACTTCGTAAATGCCAAGAGCTTCCATTTTTTCAATATCTTCTATCATACAGGCTTTAATCAACTGCATGGGGTAAATTTCCAAAGGAAATACTTTTTCCATCTCACCAGTCACCACTAAAGCTCTTTCCTCTCCATTGAGGTTTGTATTTACTTCAAAGCCTTTCTTTTTAAACAAACGTGAAAAAGAGGTATTAGAAAGACTCAATATATTGTTGTCTTTAAAAGGCAACCAACCAAACATTCGATAGTCGTTTCCCTCTGGGATAACAGTGATTTGGTTATTGTAATAGCTAAGATGGCCTTCATCAGAACTCGTAGTTCCTGTCAACACATCTCCATTAATCACTCGGTTTTGAGGGTAAAGAATTTTAAATTCATTAAGTATGGGCTGAAGTTCTGCACCCAGTTTACTCACCACATACTTTGGATTTTCAATTGAATTTCCACTTAGAGCTATGGTACGCTGTGGACTAAATTGACCCGTTTGAACAAAGCAGCCCAAGTTTACCACATCTTCGGGATTAACAGTCCATACTCGCTCACCCATATTGAGAGGAGCTAATTCTTGTATGTGTAAACTCACATTACCAGCAGGGTGAGGTCCAGCAATAGTGTAATGTTGAACGGCTGTGATTTGATTAAACATCCCAGGGTGGGTTGCATCAGTTCCAAGGAAAACTTCTTGATCTACTAATTTGTTTAAAACATTTATACCTTCTTGAAATGCCTTAGACTCTTTGTTAAGTATAAAGTCAAAATCGGGACTCAAAGGACTGGTTTGGTGAGTAGAAACAAAGATGGCCTTAGGAGTATCCTCTGGACTTGCAATTGTTCCGTAAGGACGCTGGTGAATGAATGGCCAATTACCACTTTCTAATAGAAGGTTTTTTAAATCCTCTCGGTTTAACTTTTCCCAGTTTTTACAATCGTGACTGATAGCCTTTAAGGAGGCATTTGCCTTGATTACTATTTTTTCAATTTTTCGACGAGCACCTCTTTGAATTGTTTCAATTACTCCAGACACAGGAGAAACAAATTTGATTTGAGGCACTTTTTTGCTGAAGAAAATGGGCTCTCCTGCTTGAATTTCCTCTCCCTCTTTTTTTAAAAGTTTGGGAATAGTACCAAAAAAATCATCAGGTTTTAATGCAAAGGTTGTTGAAGATGGGGTTTTCGCAAAAACTTTTTCAGCCTCGCCTTTGATGCTAAGCTTAGCTCCTCTACGAGTTTGAATTTTTTTAATTATTTCCATTAAAAAAGTTAAATTCTAAAATCGAACAAATTTACTAATAAACCCTCTTTTAGAAAGAGCAAAACCCATGGAAAAAAGACTATTTATATTCATTCTAAATAAGTGTTTAAGCATTTCTTTCTCAGGCACAGTATTTGGACATCACAAGCTGAACAATTACATTTACAATTCATGAAGATGATGATCAAGAAGCTTACTCTTTTACTGTTTTTTAGCCTCACATTGAGTAATGCACAAGAACAAAATGAGCATGCTCCTCCTGCTTTCATCAAGTCTATTCAATTTCGAGGCGGTCCCAATCGAGGAGTTTTCCCAGTAGTTCAATTAGGAGAGCCTGTCAATTTTCGGTTTGACGATCTCAATGCAGATGAGGCAGACTATTATTATAGAATCAAATACTATAACTACGACTGGACGCCTTCAAAGCTCTTCCAAAATGAGTATATGGAGGGTTATGACAACCTTAGAATAGACGATTACAGTACTTCGTTTAATACCCTTCAACGTTTTACGCATTACAGCCTTAACATTCCGAATGAAAACATCAAACTCAAAGTCTCTGGAAATTATATGATTGAAGTTTACTCTGCCTATGATGAGCTGGTTTTTTCTAGAAAGTTTTGTGTTTATGAAAATGCCGCTTCGGTTCAAGCAGCTGTTTATAAACCTCAAAATATGGATCGATTTGCGACCCATCAGTCGCTTCATTTTGCGGTCACCCCCAGTGGAACATTTTTTGCTAATCCAGATGAAAACGTCAAAGTGGTGCTGCTTCAAAATTATCAATGGGATGCCACAATTACAGATATTAAACCTCAATATTATTCGAGAAATACACTTGAATACCGCTACCAAGCGCCTACCCAATTTGAAGGGGGCAACGAATATTTTTTCTTTGACACCAAAGATTTGAGAGTTACCACCCCCAACATCAATTATATCAATCGAGCTGATTTGTATGAATCCTATTTAAAAACAGATATTGTTCGGGCTCAATTAGACTATACCTATGCTCCCGACATCAACGGTGATTTTGAAATACGAAATATCATGCGCCCAGGAAATACCAATACAGATGCAGATTACAGCTTTGTGTATTTCAGTCTTGCTTATCCTTACGAATTGGAAGAAAATGAGGAAATATACATTTATGGAGCATTCAATAATTTTGAGTTAAATGAGCTCAATAAAATGAACTACAATCCAGCACTAGAACTTTACGAAGGGGTGCTGTTATTAAAGCAGGGATTTTACAATTATAAATACGTACTCAAACAAAACGACCTGCTTTATAAAAACAGCCTTAGCGGTTCCCACTCATTAGCCGAAAACGAATATCTTATCTTGGTGTATTACAGAAACATAGGAGGTCGATACGACGCTTTGGTAGGTGTTGGGAGAGCAAATTCATTTGAATTACAAAATTAGGTTTGAGAAATTTGTTAACCCATTGATTTTTATTACCTTTACTAATCCTGAAGGGGTCAAAAACAAACAGTGTGATACAACAAATAACAAAAGGTATAAAAATCTCAGTGGAGACTAAGTTTGAGGGAAGTTTCCTCAAAGACCAGATTTCACACCATGCCTTTATGTATTTTATCACCATTGAAAACCAAAGCAAAGATGTGGTCCAGCTACTCTCACGCCATTGGAAAATCCTCGAGTCTTTAAGTCGTCCTCAATATGTAAATGGAAACGGAGTTGTTGGAAAGAAACCCGTGATCAAACCTGGAGAAAGCCATACCTATCAATCTGGAAGTCTTATCACTTCCCCTCTAGGGTCCATGACGGGGACTTATATCATGATCAACTTTTCTACAGCGAAAAAGTTCAATGTTGATGTTCCCAGCTTCAAACTAAGTGTTCCCCACATACTCAATTAAGCCTCTCCAGTTTTTGTTATTTTAAATTTTTAATCAATACTTTTGATCAAAATTCAATTCTATGGCTCATAGCATATCTCAAGTTCCCTACCCAAGCAACGAACCCATTTTAGCTTATGCACCCGGCAGTAATGAAAAAAAAGAAGTGCTGGAGATGTACAGTCAATTATACCATTCCAATATGGATATCCCAATGAGAATTGGAGACCAAGATATCCGAACAGGAGATACTGCCAGCATGCATCCCCCACATGATCACAAACACAGTTTGGGGACTTATCACAAAGCAAGTTCAAAACACATAGATCAAGCCATAGAAACTTCTCTAAATGCCAAGCACGCATGGAGTCAAATGCCATGGGAATCTAGAGCATCTATTTTTTTAAAAGCAGCCGAGCTCGTTGCGGGCCCATACCGTGCGAAAATTAACGCTGCCACCATGTTGGCTCAATCCAAAACTATCCACCAAGCCGAAATTGATGCCGCTTGCGAATACATCGACTTTCTCCGTTTTAATGTTGCTTTTATGCAAGAAATCTATGAAAGTCAACCCGAAAACGGTCCTGGAATTTGGAACCGACTGAGTTATAGACCCTTGGAAGGATTTGTCTATGCCGTTAGCCCTTTTAACTTTACTGCTATTGCAGGAAATCTTTGTGCTAGTGCAGCTATGATGGGTAATACGGTTGTGTGGAAACCCAGTGATCATCAAATTTTCTCTGCTCAGGTGTTGATGGAGCTATTTAAAGAAGCCGGTTTGCCAGACGGCGTGATTAATATGGTTTTCGGAGATCCTGAAATGATCACCAATAAAGTACTTGAAAGTCCTGATTTTGCAGGAATTCACTATACAGGGTCCACTGAAGTTTTTAGAGGTATCTGGGGAAAAATAGGAACTCAAATTGCTCGTTATAAATCTTACCCAAGAATTGTTGGTGAAACAGGAGGAAAAGATTTTATCGTAGCGCATCCATCTGCGAATCCTCAAGAAGTCGCTACTGGAATTATAAGAGGAGCCTTTGAATTTCAGGGACAAAAATGTTCCGCTGCCTCAAGAGTATACTTGCCGGAATCCATAGCTAAAGAAGTAATCGAGTTTGTTAAAGCTGAACTTGAAACCGTCAAAATGGGGTCTCCCGAAGACTTTGAAAACTTTGTAACTGCCGTCATTCACCGAGGAGCTTTTGACCAACTAACAAATGCTATAGAGCAAGTGCGTAAAGACAGTGAAGCTGAAATTATTGCAGGTGGAAACTATGACGATAGTGTGGGTTATTTTATTCAACCAACTGTAGTTCGCACCTCCAATCCTCAATACACCACCATGACTAAAGAACTGTTTGGTCCTTTGGTCACTTTATACGTTTATCCAGATAAAGAATGGACACAAACCTTGAAACTTGTAGATGGAACTTCAGAATATGCCCTCACAGGAGCGGTCTATTCTCAGGATCGCTATGCTTTAGAAGAAGCTTTAAATACCTTGGAAAACGCAGCAGGTAACTTTTATATCAATGACAAACCCACAGGGGCAGTAGTAGGACAGCAGCCTTTTGGCGGTGCTAGAGGGTCGGGCACCAATGATAAAGCTGGTTCTGCCTCAAACTTACTCCGTTGGGTTTCCCCTCGCTTAATCAAAGAAACCTTCGTTCCTGCAAAAGACTACCGTTATCCTTTTTTAGGAAAATAAAACTGTAACATTTCACTTTGTTTTTCGTCTATTTAGTGGACTCAAATTGAAAAACAAATGAAAAATTTAGCTTTTATCTTATGCTTTTGTATTGGATTGGGCCTTGCTTTAGCCCAAAATCAAGAAGATCCTGATGTCAGTTATCGGGTTGAAAAGGAATACGATGAACAGGGAAATCTGATTCGGTATGACTCAACTCGAGTGACTAGTTCTCCGCATTTTTCAAAGCAGTTTAGCTTTTTCTTTAAAAAAGATTCTTTGGGAAACACCTCTCATTTTGGGTTTCCTCACCATAATTTTAAATTGGATTCCCTACACCGTTCTATAAATTTTGATTCAATCATCAACGGTAAGCTGCTCTCTATTCAAAATAGAATAAAGGATTTAGATCTTGATTCCCTTCGTGACCATGAATTTTTCTTTGATGGTGGAGATTGGTTTCACAAGCGACATCCTGACTTTTATGAACTTGAAAAACGCATGCAAACTCTTGATTCTCTGATGCAACACAAACTTGAACGCTTTGAAGCGCTATTCGATAAATTTGAAGAGCACAACGGGAAAATTTAAAAAGGTAAGTAAACTACTTTTTTAGTTTCAAAAAAAGCAGCTCCAAAATAATCCTTGAGCTCATAACATACAGCTTTAGGAAATGGTTGAAGTTCCTCAGTCAGATCTCCTCCCTTGAGATAGAGGATACCATTTTTTATTGAATGTTGGTGTTTGGACTTTAGGTTGCTTTTTACCCAAGGGACAAAGGTTTCCATTTTTGTTACTGCTCTACTGACAACAAAATCAACTTTTTTAGTAAAATCTTCAGCTCGGAGTTGATGGGCTACGACATTGGTCAATCCTAAAGCCTGCTGAACCGCATTGACAACTTTAATTTTTTTCCCAATGGAATCAATCAAATTAAACTGAGTGTTGGGAAACAAGATCGCCAGTGGAATCCCAGGAAAGCCCCCTCCAGTCCCAACATCTAAAACTGTTGATCCATCTTTAAACTGAATGACTTTTGAAATGCCCAACGAATGAAGCAGATGACGTTCGTAAAATTGCTCCATATCTTTTCTTGAAATCACATTAATCTGAGTATTCCACTCACCATACAAAGCTTCAAGTTGCTCAAACTGCCCTATTTGAAGGGTATTGAGATCAGGGAAATGTTTCAACAATTCATCCATGGTGTTTTTTCTGTAAGACTGTAATTTTAATTTTTTTTAAGTTATTTTTACAGTTCAAATTTATTTATGCAAGCTACACAAAGACTCCGCTTTTCAAGAAAAGACTCCAAAGAATTTTTTAAAACACTAAATAAAAGAGTAAATCATTACTTCAAAGAAAACAAGATTGAAAAAACAGGGAATTGGAAACTTTACCTCAAAACATTTGTGATGTTTTCCTTGCTCATAGCTCCATACGTTTTGGTACTCACGCTGAGCATCAGTCTTTGGATCAAATTGTTACTTTGTATCGTCATGGGTGTCGGAATGGCTGGTGTCGGTATGAATGTCATGCATGATGGCAATCACGGCTCTTTTTCAAAATATCCATGGGTCAATAAGTTTATGGGAAGCAGTATTTATTTTTTAGCTGGGAATGTATTTAATTGGAAAATACAACACAACCTTTTACACCATACCTACACCAATATACACGGACATGACGAAGACCTAGAAGCAGGAAGAGTCTTGCGTTTCTCAAAGCATTCGGAATGGTTCCCTCATCATCGTTTTCAGCATTTTTATTCCGTGTTATTGTACGGACTTTTAACCTTGAATTGGGCTGTATTTGCCGACTTTCAGCAAATGAAGCGCTATACCAAAAGAAAGTTGTCATACCTCAACAGCAAACGTCCAAGTTTACAATGGACCGGATTGTTTCTATCTAAGATTATGTACTTCTCCATTTGGATAGCCCTACCGATTTTTATTATAGATGCTCCTTGGTGGACTGTTCTCATCGGATTTGTGGTCATGCATTACACTGCAGGACTGATATTAAGTCTTGTATTTCAATTGGCTCATGTAATTGAAGATGCGGAAATGCCAAGACCTGACAATTCAGGAACTATGAAAAACACTTGGGCAATACATCAATTGTTAACTACAGTAAATTTCTCTACTAAAAATAGAATTGTAAACTGGTTTACAGGAGGATTGAATCACCAAATAGAACATCATATTTTCCCGCACATTAGCCATGTTCACTATACCAAGATTGGTTCAATAGTTAAAAAAACAGCAAGAGAATTTAACTTGCCCTACAACGAATACAAAACAACCCGAAGTGCACTACTTTCACATTTTAGATTTCTAAGACAAATGGGGGTACAACCCAGTTAATTAACCAATGGACGCATTATCTAATCGAATCAACAGCCTGCCAATATCGGCTACACTTGCCATGGCGGCTAAAGCCAGAGAATTAAAAAATCAAGGGATTGATATCATCGGACTCAGTTTAGGAGAACCCGATTTCAATACTCCTGAATTCATTAAGGAGGCTGCTGTAAAGGCTGTCAATGACAATTGGAATTCATACTCTCCTGTGGATGGCTATGCAGATCTTAAAGAAGCAATCTGTAAAAAGTTTAAAAGAGACAACAAGCTTGATTATGACCCTTCACAAATTGTTGTTTCCACCGGTGCCAAACAATCCATCGCCAATGTATGTATGGTGCTTTTAGATCCAGGTGACGAAGTACTCCTCCCAGCCCCTTATTGGGTTAGCTACTCAGCAATTGCAACCTTGGCTGAAGCCAAGTCAATCATCATCCCTTCCAGTATCGAGACTGATTTTAAAATTACTCCTGAGCAATTGGAAGCGGCCATTACTCCAAAGACCAAATTGATAATGTTCAATTCTCCTAATAATCCAAGTGGGACAATCTATACGGAGGATGAATACAGAGCACTCGGTAAAGTATTGGAAAAATATCCTGATATCTACATCTTATCAGATGAGATTTATGAGCACATTAATTACGGCACTCCACACTTTAGTATAGCTGCCATACCAGAACTTTACGACAGAACAATTACGGTAAATGGTGTAGCAAAAGCATTTGCGATGACTGGATGGCGTATCGGTTATATAGGAGCACCTATTTGGATTGCCAAGGCCTGTAATAAAATGCAGGGACAAATCACTAGTGGTGCTAATTGTATCGCTCAGAGAGCAACTATAGCTGCTGTTTCTGCTCCAGTGAGTGCTATTCAATATATGGTTGATGAATTTGCTTCGCGCCGTGAAATTATCATTGGACTGCTTAATGAAATTCCTGGATTTAAACTCAATCAGCCTCAAGGTGCCTTTTATGTCTTCCCTGATGTTTCTCATTATTTTGGAAAAACCATAGGTGGAAAGCAAATAGAAAACGCTTCGGACTTTGCCTTATTCCTTTTAGAGGAAGCCCATGTGGCAACTGTAACAGGAGAAGCTTTTGGCAATGAAAACTGCATTCGTATTTCATATGCTGCCTCAGATGAAAACATAAGGACAGCAGTAGCCCGTATCGCAGCTGCCCTCAAGTAAGCGCTTGTTCTTATTGGTTTTTAGCTATCTTTATGGGTAGTAACTACTGCATATTACCCCTGATCTATGGTTCCCTCCCTCTTGTTTATACACGAATAAAATCATTGTTTGGCAACTAGGAATTGACCTCTTTGGTTTATGCAGCACGTCAAAATACCCTTACACGGTTCAAAAGCGGTCCGAACTGATTCGCATTGCCAAAGAACACAAGATTCCCTTAGAAAAGACTTTAAAAAAAATCAAATATGAACTTGAATTACGCAAACTACAGTCCGAATTTGTAAACCTTCAAAAATGGATTTCACAAAATAAAATGCGTGTGGTTGTTCTCTTCGAAGGGAGAGATGCCTCGGGCAAAGGAGGTTCCATCAAACGCTTTAAAGAACACCTTAACCCCAGATCTTCAAGGGTTGTTGCCCTTACAAAACCGACGGACGTAGAACGTGGACAATGGTATTTTAGACGCTATATCAAAGAACTTCCCAATCCGGGAGAAATTGAATTTTTGATCGGAGCTGGTACAACAGAGCGGTGGTAGAACCCGTTATGGGGTTTTGTACTGAAGATGAGTACAAACAATATATGGTGCAGGTTCCAGAATTTGAACACTTACTCTATGAAGACAATTTAATTATCATCAAATTTTGGTTCTCCATTTCCAAAGAAGAGCAAAAAAAGCGATTTGATTCCCGTTTGAGAAACCCTTTGAAAGAATGGAAATTTAGCCCCGTAGATTTAAAAGGACAAGAACTTTGGGATCGATATACGCACTACAAAGAACAAATGTTTAGTAAAACCCATACCGCTTATAGTCCTTGGATTATTGTCAAAACAAACGATAAAAAAACAAGCACGGCTGGAAAGTATGCGATATGTTTTATCCCAATTTGACCACCCTGGAAAAGGTGCCGCCAATATCCCCATAGTTCCAGATCCCAATGTGATTATTCGTTACCATCGAAGTGCCGTCCAAATTGATATTTAATTCACCCATTATGCCACAAATAAAAAACTTTACCCCTGAAGAGATAGACCTACTCAATTCTGACTTAGGACTTCATACACTACTTCAAAATAAAAAAATCAATCCCTTTAAAGCACTTGAAGAAATTCGTTACCTCAAAGAATTAAAAGAAAAACAAAGAGAATTGATCAAATTGCAAAATTGGGTTATTGGAAATGACCAAAAAGTTGTAGTCCTTTTTGAGGGTCGAGATGCCGCAGAAAAAGTGGCGCAATAAGAAGGATAACAGAATACATTAATCCCAGGTATTTTAGAACCTTTGCACTAAATATTCCCACACCAGACGAGAGAAAACAGTGGTTTTTTCAACGCTATATCTACCGCTTACCCAAACCTGGTGAGATCATCTTTTTTGACCGCAGTTGGTACAACAGAGCCGTAGTAGAACCCGTCAATAAATTTTGTGCTAAAAAAGAATACGACGTCTTTATGTCCCAAGTCAATGACTTTGAACATATGCTAGTCCAATCCAACACCTACCTCATCAAACTTTATTTTTCAATCTCTAAGGAAGAGCAAGCAAAACGCTTTGCAGAAATACAAAACAACCCATTAAAACGCTGGAAGATGACCCCTTTAGACAAAAAGGCTCAAGATTTATGGGACGACTACACCCAATACAAACAAAAAATGTTTGACATCACAGATACCCAAACTGCTCCTTGGCACATCATCAATGCAGATAAAAAATCAACCGCCCGATTAAGGGCGATTAACCATCTTTTAGAAAGGATTCCATACAACAGCAGTATAGAAAAATAAGCTTAGACTAAGCTTGTTGTTGCTTTAAGTAATTGTAATAATTGGCTAGTGTGAGTTGATGCCAAGGCATGACCACAAAAATTCCTATTCCAAAACACAGAAGACCTAAAAGATACCATGGGATAAAACGAAGGAGTAAAACAAACAACTCCATTTTATAACCGTTAGTAAGCCTCCAACTTTCTTTGAGACTTTCTTCAATCGACAACTCTAGATTTTCGACTAAAATGTAATAAGTCATTGATAATCCAAGCGCAATTATGATTCCTGGAATAATTAAAAGTACAATTCCAATGGCAGTTGCAATTGAGATAATTATGTAAATCAAAATTACTTTTAAGAGGGGTTTAAAACCTTCTATCAAGTTCTCTATTGATGCTGGGCGGTCATTTAAAATATTTAAAAAATAAATGGCTATGCCGAGCTGGAGTGGGCCAGCCAATAAAAAGGACAGCAGCTCTCCATAGGTATTTAATCCTGAGGGAACTCCAACCAGTAGTCCATAAAGAACACAAACTAATGAAGCAATTACCCAATGTGGAATGAGTTTTGCTCTAGACTCTCGCATTAAATTAAGTAAATTCATATTGTTAAGAATGGTTGTTTGAATTTACAAAAAACACTTAAGCATTCAGAATTTTCTCTTGTTTATTAATAGATTCTTGATGAATGGCCTTAAAAACTCTGAGAATAAATTCTTCTGAAAGTTCACGCTCTTGACCCTCGAGTATCATTTTTCCTAAAATTTCATTCCAACGTTTGTTCTGAAGTACAGCTACGTTATTGGATTTTTTGAGCGCTCCAATCTCTACAGCAACATTCATTCGCTTACCTAATGTATCCAATAAATTTTGGTCGATCATATCGATTTGTGCTCTTAGATTATTGAGTGCGTGTTGGTATGCTTCTTCGTCAGTAGTCTTTTTTCGAACTTTAAGATCGTTCATAATCTCTACCAATCTAGTAGGTGTAACTTGTTGAGCGGCATCACTCCAAGCATTGTCTGGATCCCAATGAGTTTCTATCATCAATCCGTCAAAGTTTAAATCCAGTGCAGCTTGAGATAAATCAAAGATCAAATCTCTTCTTCCCGCAATATGCGAAGGATCGCAAATCATTGGAAGATCAGGGAATCTATTTTTTACTTCAATGGCAATTTGCCATTCTGGAATGTTGCGGTATTTAGTTTTTTCATAGGTTGAAAATCCACGGTGAATCAGTCCTAACTTTTTGATGTTTGCTGTATATAAGCGTTCAACACCTCCTAACCAAAGTGCCAGGTCTGGATTTACTGGGTTTTTGACCAAAACAATTTTATCTGTTCCTTCCAACGCATCTGCAATTTCCTGCATGATAAAGGGGCTCACCGTTGAGCGGGCACCAATCCAAAGAATGTCTACATCGTTATCTAAAGCTAATTTTACATGGTCTTTATTGGCAACTTCTGTAGCGGTTAACAAACCTGTTTCTTCCTTTACTTTCTTTAACCATCCCAGACCAATTGCTCCTACTCCTTCAAACATACCTGGGCGTGTACGTGGTTTCCAAATACCTGCTCTGTACACGGTTACATCTGTATCTTTGAGTTCGTGTGCAATTTTTAAAACCTGCTCTTCTGTTTCTGCGCTACAGGGTCCTCCAATCACTAAAGGGTGATCCAATCCAAAATCATCTAGCCACTGGCGCATTTCTTTTTTATTTTCCATTGTGTTAAGTATTAATTCGTATTTAGTTTTTAAAGTTGTTTTTTCCTTCTGGTATGCCCTCAAGTATCGTCTTGATTGCATTGATTTCTTGCATCTGTTCGTGCATAGCCGACCAGTTTTTATTTTCTAATAGTTTTTTAAATTCTTTTAAATTGGCAATATATTCGTTGAGCACTTCCAGTATATTCACACTATTTTGTTCAAAAATAGGTGTCCACATTTCTGGGGAACTTTTAGCCAATCGAACGGTGGATGCAAATCCACTCCCAGCCATATCAAAAATTGTACGTTCGTCCTGTTCTTTTTCCATTACTGTTTTTCCTAGCATAAAAGAGGAAATATGCGATAAATGAGAAACATAGGCAATGTGCTGATCGTGTGCTTGAGGATCCATTTCCTCAATATTCATTTTCATCAAACGGAAAAACTGCACTGCCCATTCCAATAAATCTGGACGCGTCTTTTGTGCTTCACATAAAATTTGAGTCTGGTTGACATACAAATCCGCAAAAGCAGCTGAAGGTCCAGAAAATTCCGTACCCGCAATTGGGTGGGTAGCTAAAAACTGATTGCGTTTTGGGTGGAGCGATACTATCTTACAAATCGATGCTTTGGTGGAACCTGCATCAAAAAGAAGCGCATTGTCATTGATTTGATCCAAAATATTTAAAATCAAAAGAGAAGCCGCATTGACCGGAATAGCCAATATCATCACATCCATCTTCGGATAAAGCTCAGGGCTTAGACTTTGGTCAACTATACCGCTTTCAATAGCCTCTTCGAGATGTGCTTGATTTTGATCCGCCCCATAAAGGACTGCATCCTCCAGATGCTCCTTAGCTGCTAAAGCAAATGAACCACCAATCAATCCCAAACCAATTACTCCTATATTCATGATTCAAATCGCTTTAAAACTTCAACTATGGTTTCTTCTGGAACACATAGAGAAAACCTAATATAACCCTCTCCTTGAGATCCAAAAATAGTCCCAGGGGTAATGAAGACATGCTGTTCATCCAAAATCTTATCGATATAGGTTTCTGAGTCTTTTGCTCCTTGGGGCAATTTAGCCCAGACAAATAGCCCTACACTGTTTGAATCAAACTGAGCGCCCAATCGATTTGCTAATTTCTCAACCAAAGCTCTGCGCCTGTGGTAGATTTGATTCAGCTCATCAAACCATGATTGATTCATTTTTAAAGCTGCTATTGCTCCTTGTTGAATCCCATAAAACATACCGGAATCCATATTGCTTTTTACTTTGAGGACGGACTGTATGGTCTCTGCTTTCCCACTCAGCATACCCACACGCCAACCGGCCATATTGAACGACTTACTCAAAGAATTCAGTTCGAGTGCAACCTCCTTGGCTCCAGGACGTGACAAGATACTTTGGGGCTTATCTGTCAATACGAAGCTGTAAGGGTTGTCGTTGACCAATAAAATTTCTCGCGCTTTTGCCCAGGCAATTAACCGATCAAAAACAGCAGGGTCAACATCAGTTCCCGTAGGCATATGAGGATAGTTAACCCACATGATTTTTACCTTTGAGGTGTCCAACTTTTCAAGTGCAGTAAAATCAGGCTGCCAATTGTTGCGCTCTGCCAATTCGTAGCAAACAGCTTCAGCCTCCATCAAACGTGTTACAGCGGCATAAGTTGGATACCCCGGATTTGGAATCAATACTTGATCCCCAGGGTTTAGAAAGGCCATAGATATATGCATTATCCCTTCTTTTGATCCCATCAGCGGTAAAACTTCGGAATTGGGATCCAATGCTACTTGATAATGTGTTTTATAAAAATCACTAATTCCCTCTCGCAGTTCAGGAAGCCCCTGATAACTTTGGTACATATGTGCTCGAGGATGAGAAAGTGCTTTTTCTAATGCGGAAATTACGGAAGGATGAGCGGGTAGATCAGGACTCCCTATCCCCATATTGATGATGGGTTGACCTGCCTTTACACGTGCTGCTACCTCTCTCAATTTTCTGGAAAAGTAGTATTCCTGTACACTTTCTAAACGTCTTGCTGTTGTCTTCATCTCTTATGTTGGGCGTATTCACCTAAAATTTTAAATTCAGAAGCCATGATGGCAATCAGTTTTCGAGCTTTGTCATAATTGGAAAACGCATCGAAAGTAACGTCCACAAAAAAGGAATATTTCCCTGGAGTTTCAATTACCGGTAGGGATTGAATCTTGGTCAAATTCAGCTGGCAGTCACTCATTACGTTGAGTACCGCAGCCAAACTTCCTCTTTGGTGGTCTAATATAAATTTTAACGCAGCCTTGTTGATCTTGTCCTCAGCAATAAGCTGACCATTGTTTTGGATGATTACAAATCGGGTTACGTTGTTTTTAATCGTTTGAATGGAAGGAGCTAAAATATTCATTCCGTAGAGTTCTGCTGCTTCCTGACTGGCAATTGCCCCTATACCTTTAAGTTGATGCTCTGAAATACGTCGAGCTTCGTCAGCCGTATCCTCCGACTCAACCAAACGGATATGAGGGTATTGATGGAAAAAATCCTGACATTGTAATAAAGCCATAGGATGGGAATGGACTTCTTTGATGTCCTCAATTTGTTGACCGTTTAAAGCCATCAAATGGTGATGGATACTCAAACTGTATTCGCCAACTATAGCAAGTTTATTGCGATCAATCAAAGCATAATTCGGAATAATGGAACCTGCTATGGAATTTTCAATAGCCATGACTGC
>Ga0181553_10000433_pt1 | contig 36030 bp, 38 predicted proteins | sample 011ome_17_FD_133753 | JGI IMG/M metagenome (GOLD analysis project Ga0181553, IMG submission 133753) | Coastal salt marsh microbial communities from the Groves Creek Marsh, Skidaway Island, Georgia - 011502XT metaG (megahit assembly) | ecosystem: Environmental > Aquatic > Marine > Intertidal...
AGGATGTTTGATTAGTGCATATAGTTATGTACAAGGTAAATTTCTTGATTTCTCTATTATCAAGGGTAATCCCGCGGTAGTTGTTGGTTCAACAAAAGACAGAGATGCAGAATATCTGGAGAATAATCCTGATCTGCAGCGACATTACAATGAATGGGCTAAGTAGTTCTAGATGAATCAGGGCGATACGAAGAGAAAACTATTATTGATTGGGCCGGGAAAAACCTCTGTTCATTTAAGAAACTATTTTCATTTGGTCAAAGACTTTTTTGATGAGGTATTGGTCATCTCAAATGATCCTATTGAATGGGCCGATTGCAAAGTCATTAACTTCTCACTCAAGAATCCGCTCAAATTTTATAAGAATATTAAGCGCGTTAGATCAATTATCAAAACATTTCAGCCTTCTTATATTCATATCCACCAGGCAAATTCGGCCGCCTATATGGCAATGAAAGCCAATAAAAAATCTGTTCCTGTTGTTCTCACAACTTGGGGTACTGATGTCCTCGTTTTACCAGAGAAAAATGCAGCAATGAAGCGGATGGTTAAATACTGCCTTAATCAAGCTGATGTTGTTACAGCAGATGCTAGTTTCATGATAGATAAGATTGTAAAATTAGGGAGAGCAAAAGACAACGTACTGGTGAATTTTGGGATTGACTATGAAAATGTAACCATTCCTGAAAAAGAAAACTTCATTTATTCGAATCGCCTGCATGCTGATCTGTACAATATTGATCAAGTGATTAGTCAATCAGAAAATTTTTTGAAGACACATCAAGATTGGACGTTGATTATAGGTGCGAAAGGCAGTAATACGGATCAATTAAAAGTTCTGGCATCCGATACTTTGCCAAGCAATCAATTTGAATTTATTGGATTTGTAGACAAAGACGTCAACAAGGCTTATTACGAAAAATCTAAAATCTGGGTATCAATACCTTCTAGCGATGGCACAGCCATTAGCTTATTGGAGGCAATGGGCTATGGATGTATTCCTGTGGTTTCTGACTTGCCGGCTAATCGAGAATGGATTCAAGATGGGGTTAATGGCGTCATCGTTAATGGTCACTTAACAGAAGCATTAAATCGGGCCCTAAAACTAAATGCAGATGAGGTGATCGCGATGAATCAAAAAATCATTGAAAGCAAAGCGACCAAAGAAGTGAATCGGACAATATTCTTGGAGATTTATAAAGGTTTGGACTAGTATCTGAGGCTATTTACTCAGTACAAATTCATATGCTTCAAGCAATACCTTGCTCTCAAGCTCCCAATTATACTCTGTTTGTGTAAGATGCAGATTTTTTTCACCCATTTTATTTCTCAATTCAGGATTGTCAATTAAAGTTTGCAATTTTTCGCGAACATCATCCGCATCAGCAGGATCCGCGTACAGAGCGCTGTCTTTGAAGAAGTTTTGCCAATACTCAAAATTCGACATTACAATTGGTAATCCGCAAGCCATATACTCAAATGGTTTATTAGCCAAAGTCGTAATGTGATTGGGTACTGGCAAAAAGGTGACCACCCCTATATCTGCTTTTTTGATATAACCAAAGATTTGATCAGCCTCAACGGAGCCTAAAAATTTGGTGTTTTTCCAACCGGCTTCACTTTCACAAGCGGCTCTAAATCCATCGTTGCCAAAAAATCCGAGCAACCATAATTCTGCATTGTCAATTTTTTCAAAAGCTTGAATCAACGTAATTAAACCTCGGATTTCTGTCATGCCCCCTACGTAAATAACGGATGTTTTTGTTTTATCGACATCCACATCCGGAATGGAATCATAGTCTGGCAATACAGGGAAGTTTCTCACCGTAAAAGGCTTATGCTTTTTAAAAATCTCGGTAATGTCAGGGCGCGCAGTGACAATGGTACTAAAAAATCGAGCCGAGCCTTTCTCCAAAACCTTTATACTGAATGAAAGAATTTTCTTGAAAAAACTACTTTTCACATAAGAACGAGATAATATAGCGCCTGCGTTATTTTCGTGCACATCATAAATGACCCGTTTACCTTTTAAACGCAACATCAATCCAACAGGAATAAGCTCTGTATCGTGAAAATGGTATACATCTGCTTTCTGCCTTTTTGCTTCTCGATAGACATAACGAAATGCGGTAATAAAGATACGTTTGAAGCGATTGGTATGTCCTTTTACACCGACTAAGTGAACACCGTTTCGATCATGATTTTCAACATTAGGAGCAACTAACGTAACATCGTAGCCACTTTCTGCAAGGGTAGTACACTCTTTAAAAAAAACACGATTATCGGTATAGCGATGAACACTAGTAAGATGACAAACTTTAATTTTGCGATCTGTATTTTCCATAATTAGCGGATGCTGTCCGTTTTTGTACTCTTGTTCAGTTCCCAAAAGAAAGAGCCAACAATAAAGGCAATGAAAATCAATATTTTTTGATGCGAAAAAGGATTGTTCGTAATAGCTGTCACCATCATTAAAATCACAGTGAATAAGAGAACTTTGGCTGAGTGTAGATGCAAATTTCTAAGTGCTATTAATGCTAAAAACAGGTAGATGGAAATGTAAATCAATAACCCAATAAACCCATACCTCCAAGTCATCATAACATATTCACTTTCTGAATAAATGTGATTCTCATAAAAGTACTCTTTGTACGGAGCATGGCCGAGCAACGGTTTTTCTTTGATCATTTCCCAAAGGTGTTCCCACATTTCAAACCGGCCATCCATGGATGAGCCTTCTAGAAATTGACCATGAATAACACTTTCCAAATAAGTAACTTTTGACGTTAGATCTTCCTCTATAACCACATTTTCTTCATGCATATAATTTGGTGCAGAAACGATCGAAGTCGTATATTTTGTGGTTAAAAATGAGGTGGCAAAACTGGCGACCATAATGGCTGCGGTTATGGCAACTAAACGTAAATTTTTCCTAGATAAAAAAGAGTGGACCAAAATTAGGACTCCCATACTCACCATTGCCGTTCTTGATTGGCATAAGAAGACCATCACAAGCGCTACGAAAAACCAGAAATAGTCTGTTTTTTTTTGTTCGGGTCTTGGCCAAAATAAAATGGCGAAGACTGAAAATAGAATGGCGTTGATATTTGGATTCATGGCTAATCCCAACATTCTTTTTCCGGTTAATTGACCAAGGGTATCTAAACCAAAATATAAATAGCGCTCTGGATTAGGAAAAACATCACTTAGAAAGAGATTAAGATTAAACGCATTAAAATATTGCAATAAGTTAACGATTACCATTCCAACAAAGAGCGGTTTAACAAGCTTTAAATCTCGAAGAATCCCTGATAATGAGAATAATCCTACTAATAGTATGAATTTTAGAAGCTTAAAAATCTCAAAATAATCTCTAACCTCACCTAAACGACTATTTGCAATTATGGTAATGAAGACATAAACAGCAAATCCTCCAACCAAAATATAAAATTTTCTAGGGTGCAAATTACGGATGCGAAAGGCCAATACAACGCCTAAGACAGGCACAAGAATATCGATCAATTCAACCGCAGGCAGACTGCTTTTAATCCTGAAGGGTGGTAGGAATAAAAAGCTAAAGACCACAATGATGGATACCCATTTTAAAAGATTATCTAAGGTTGCCTTTATCATATCTCATTAAATCTCGAGGAGCAATTATCCCGCAAAGTTAGGTAATTCAATTTCATCCGCTACATTGAATGACTATACTTATTAACCTTTAAGCGTGAGAAATGAATATTGTTGCCAATGTTGTTTTTCATTTATCTTTACCCATTGTTATGCTAAAAAAGCACTTGCCAAATATCAACGCAGTATTACTTGGTATTATTCTATTTCAAATACTTATTTATCATAAGTTTCTTGCTTTGTCTATCGTTTTGTGGATGGTGCTAAGCATTGTTAATTTGATCATAAACAAACCTAAATTACACTGGAATAATATCCGGTTTTTGTTCGTCGTTCTGTATTTACTATACGTTATAGGTGTTATATACTCTACTAACAAATCGAATGCCACGTTTGACCTAGAAGTAAAAATGAGTCTGGTGATATTTCCCGTTTTTATAGGATTTACAGCGTATAACTTTCAGCGGCTAAAACTCTTATTGTACGTTTTTATTAGTGGAGCAATTTTATCTATAATGATCTTGTTCGGCAATGCGATGTTAAATTATATGGAAACAGGTTCTGTTGGTTTCTTCTTCTATAACCGATTAAGTCCTTGGGTTCATCCAAGTTATTTTTCATTCTATTTGAACGTCATTATGCTCCTGTTGATATATGATTTTATAACAGGAAAATTAAGTTTATTTAAAAGACATTTTCATTTAATCATTTTTGCTTTTTTTACCTTATTTATTGCCTTGACCACTGCAAAAATTGCTTTGGTAACCACCTTTGTCCTGATTATAGTTATACTCATTCATTGGGTTCGACAATCAAAGTGGGTACCCGTATTAATTTTTGTTTTTGGAGGACTCGGTCTTTTCGGAACGGTGTATACTCAGTCTGATTTTGCAAAAGAGCGTATCAATGAATTTTTTAATGCTTTCGAGTCAAAAGGGACAAAAAGGTATCTCTACTCAACTGGATTGCGTAAAGTGATTTGGCAAAATAGTTGGGAACTGTACATGGAGAAACCAATCTTGGGATATGGAACCGGAGACGTTACAGACAATTTAATGCTCAAATATGCTGAGAGCAATAATCTGAACGCATTGGACAAGAGGCTCAACGCGCACAATCAGTTTCTGCAAACTGGTATTGCTATCGGTATATTCGGTTTGCTTTGTCTGGTTCTGCTTATGTTGGTACCGCTCATATATTACCGTCAAAATCATCTTTTCGCAGGCATAACATTGCTGACTATCTTCTTTCTTTTAACCGAGTCAGCTTTTGAGACACAGGCTGGAGTTATTGGCATTCTTCTGCTTTATTCATTGTTTAGTGTTAATCCATTAAATGAAAAAGTTTAATTCGGTATAATGGTATTGATATCTTTGTAGCAGAAAATATTGACATGCGTTTACTGATACTTACACAATACTTCCCTCCTGAAACAGGAGCACCTCAAAATAGACTTTTTGAACTTGCCCTTCGTTTGAAGGAAAAAGGAGTTGACGTTGAAATTCTTACGGCTATGCCAAATTACCCTAAAATGGAGATCATGGAGGGGTATAAAGGATTAAAATACAAAGAAGAAGAATTGGAAGGGTTGAAAGTGTATCGGTCCAAAATTTATGTATCAAAAGAGAAGGGTATTATCAAACGATTGATGGTCTATTTTTCCTTTGTTTGGTCCTCTTATAAGGTTGGTAAAAAATTAGGGAAGTATGATTATTTAATGTGTGAATCCCCACCTCTTTTTTTAGGATATTCGGCAATGCGTCTTTCAAAAAAACTGAAAGCCAAGTTAATTTTTAATGTCAGTGATTTATGGCCAGAAAGCGCCGAGAAAATGGGTATTGTTACCAATAAGTTTTTTCTGAAAATGGCATATAATTTAGAGGCGAAGATTTACCGCAAGTCATTTTTTATCTCTGGTCAAGCAACAGGTATTGTTGGGAGTATCAAAAAGCGGTTTCCTGAAAAGGACGTGTATTGGTTATCGAATGGGGTTGATACCAAAAGAATTGATCCTGCTAAAATTGAACCTTACGGGTTACGTGAAAAGTATAATATACCGGCGGACCATACCGTCTATTTTTATGGAGGTATTTTGGGACATGCGCAAGGTTTGCAGATCATTATCAACGCGGCCGTAAGTTTTAAAGGAGAAAAAGCAACCTTCGTGCTAATGGGGAGTGGTCCTGAAAAGGACGATTTATTAAAGCTTCAAAAGGAAGTGGGAGCAGATAATGTAATTTTTGCTGAACCAGTAGGACGAACGGAAGTGGCAAATGTTTTAAAAGAAGTAGATGCTTCTATCATTCCTTTGCGAAAGCTAGATGTTTTTGAAGGCGTTATCCCTTCTAAGATTTTTGAAGTATTGGCCATGCAAAAACCAATTATTCTAGGTGTTAATGGAGAATCGAAAGCTTTTTTTATTGACGAGGCAGAAGCGGGGCTACATTACGAACCAGAAAATACTGAAGCACTCGTTAATGCAATTCGCTATTCTTTAGATAATCCAGAGGAAATGATACAATTTGGTAAGAATGGTAGGTCATATGTCGAGGAAAAATTTGATAGAGACCTACTTGTAAATAACTTCTATGCCTATCTCAAGGAAAAGCATGAAAATTAAGATGTAAATACACCTCATGAAAGTGATCAGGGTTTTGAAAAGAAAACATATGATTACATTCATGAAAAATACTTAACCAGCTACTATGAGTGAATTAGAAAACACAGCACCAGAGAAAGAAGCAAAAGCGCCTGTTCAATCCGATTCGAAAATTAGCGTTAAGCAAAAGACAAGAATCATCATCAGTACCTTGTTGATCGCTTTTCTGATCACATTTGTTGTGCAGAACTATAATAAGGTGAAGATCGAATTCTTAATGTTTGATTTTCAAATCAGAATAGTGGTCGTCATTTTAGTCTCTGCGCTTATCGGCGGTTTGTTCACCTATTTAATGATGCGACACTTCCGCGCTAGAAAGAAGAAATAAGTTAAACAGCCATTCCCGTTTCGATATAATCGATCAAGGAGTGTATGATTTTTATGTGGATTTCCTGAACACGATCGGCATATTTGCTTTGGGGAGCTCTTAGTTCGATATCAACCATGTCTGCTAATTTTCCGCCACTTTTACCCGTTAAGCCAATCACAAACATTCCTTTGGCCTTTGCAGAATGCACAGCCTGTATAACATTTTCTGAATGACCACTGGTGGAGATTGCAAGTAGCACATCCGCTGATCCACCAATACTTTCCACAAAGCGTGAGAAGACAAAATCATAACCGTAATCATTTGATATACAAGATAGGTGAGAGGGGTCAGAAATCGCAATGGCAGCAAGTGGACCTCTGTTTTCTCGAAAACGCCCTGTCATTTCTTCTGCAAAATGCATCGCATCACTCATTGACCCACCGTTACCGCATGAGATCACTTTACCGCCTTTTTTTAACCGTATAATGATTTGGTCTCCAGCTTCCTGAATTCGCTCAAAATTGGATTTATCCGCGATAAATTTTTCCAGTACGGACGCGGCTTCTAAAAAATGGTCTGTTATTTGCTTAGTACTCATTGAACAACGAAGTTTTACCAAATGTAGCAAAAATGTATTGATCATTCGAGCAGGTTTTGTCAAACTTATTTTATATTTGAAAGATCGAGTTTATGGAAACGAATTACAATTTTATGAGAAAGACAGTTTTACTCTTGTTTTTAACCCTTTTAGTGGCTGGTGGAGCGAATGCTCAATCAGGATGTTTAGAGCAATGGAGAAAAGCGTTTGAAAAGCGCGGATCTTATTCTGTCGCTGACGATATGCACAAGAAAGTGTATATCAGTTTTATTGAAGATGGAGTCTCTACTTGTATTGCAGGTAAAGCTCGCGTAGAGAATGGAAGAGTTGTTTCCATTTTTCTGGAGTACGAGGATGGTACTTACGAATTAATGGATGAGAAAATCTTAAATAAAGATGGTCGTCCTCCAAAAGTGGAAAACGGAATTTCAGAAGAAATCATCAACGAGTCAAGAGAACATTTTTATGTAATCTTCGTGGAGAAATTGAAACCGAAAAAGAAAGAATACAGAACAGTTGGTGGTCCTGGTGATATTTAATCAATCAGACATTTCCTAAAATATTTTAAAAGGTTCGCAAATTGCGGACCTTTTTTATTGCTTCAAAATTCGCTGATTGATAATCATTGTCTCGTTCACTTGAATTGTGATGAGGTAAAAACCATCGTTGATATGATTTAAATCAAGTTCTTGTCCGGTTATATTTCCCTGATCGATGATACTCCCATCCATACGGTAAATATTGTAGGTGCCGCGCTCAATGGGTAGAGATAAAACGATAAGCCCTTGATTTGGATTAGGATAGATACTCAGAACGTCGGTTGATGTTTCGTCTAATGATACAGAAGGCGCGTTCGTGCAATCTAAGCTCAGGTTATAATTCGATTGATCTCCCTCTAAAGCTTCAACTGTTAACCAAGCATCATAAGAGAATTTCAGGTAAGCCTCAAGCCATGGCGTTATCACCTCTAGAACGGCTCCATGTTGATCTGATTCAGACAGCCCTGAAGAAGGACAACTGAACTCGCCAAATTCACATAAAGGATTACTGTTAGCAAACTGACAATGTGTTCCATCATTGATTAATACATACCCTTTACAATCACTCAGATTATCATAGATGGGCTCTTGATGATCAGCTGGTGGCGTTATACAATCTACATCTCCCGCAAAGGTCAAGGATGGAATTGTAACACTGCTAGCAGCCGAAATAGCAGAAGGATCTGTTTCCGCAGCCGCTAAGGTGATCAGTGTGGTGATTTCTGAATATTCTGAAGCCGCCAATACGGATGCTCCTCCACCCATAGAATGTCCAATCACAGCACTTGTCGCACCAATATGATTATAAAAGATTGAGCTTTCATTTTCGTCTTCCGCTTGCAAGGCTTGAATCACATATCCTAAGTCAAGTCCATAATCACCGTGAGATACTGTAACCCCTGTTTCTGTATTCGGCAAAGCGACTATGTACCCAAGCGGAACAAGGTGCTCCCACAAGTAGATATGATAATCATAGGTCATTACAAATCCATGGCCAACTGAAATAATTGGGAAATTCCCATCACTTAAATCAAGGTCCGTTCCAGCCGCATCTGCGGGGTAGTACACATAGGTCTCAATATCACGATCACGATCGGGGTCATTGATTGTCAATGTAGTTTGACCAATTTCATATTGACCAAAAGCGAATGTTAACCCAAAAATGCTGAGGACTAGTAGGAGTTGTTTCATGGGATTAAAGATAGTTAAAAAGAAAAGTATTAGATTTTATCCAGGCCCAGAATCTCACCTCTTTTCGCATAGGCTTTGCCGAAGTCTTAATTTCTTTATAAATTAAGAGTCAAATAAATAAATCATGAAGAAGATCGTATTTCCAATCCTACTCGCCGTTCTTGCATTAGCTACCGTTTCGTGCGAAAAAACAGACAAAAAAAAGAAATGGGATAAAGAAAAAACCAAAGCTGACTATTATTATTCAGAAGATTTTAAACAAGCTGAAGGGACCATTTTGGACTTAGATATTAGTGAGATAGACTATTTGTATTCCGTTTTTTTCTATGAGGGAAAGGATTTCAGATATAAATTGGTCGCAGAGCAGGCAAGTAATGAAACCTGTGGTGAAGAATGTGAAAAGGAATGCACGAAAGTATTGGCTTATGAGCAGGGTAGTGCTGAAGTCGACGATAATCTATCAATTTCTTTTATTCCAGACGCAGATCCAATGAATACTTATTCAGGTCAATTCGAAAATGAGAAGAAAAGTTATACCGTTTCGTTACCACGGCTTTCAGCCAGGGATTTGAATTTTATTATTAAGGAATAAATCTGGGGTCAATGAATTTAGTGTTTTTCTTACCTAAGAAAATTGACTCAGATAAATATTGTATACAGCATAAAGTATTGATTTATTGATGAAATAACAATGTTTCTCAAGATTGTTTTGAATAGCTTCAAAAGGCTCAGTTGATTTTCTTTTAATACCTACTTAGATTTTTTCATTTTTTTTGTTGTTAGATTAAAAAACCTCATTATATTTGCCCCCGCAACGAAGGTAAATCGATACCTAAAAAATTGCGAAATGCGGGCTCTTAGCTCAGTTGGTTCAGAGCACCTGCCTTACAAGCAGGGGGTCACTGGTTCGAATCCAGTAGGGCCCACAATAGTGAACAAGTCGGTCTTTTGATTGACTTGTTTTTTTTTGCCCTTCTTCAAACTCTTGTCAACACTGACTATCAGAGAAACAGCTTCATTCATTTTGATGGTTCGACATTTTTTTCCGTCGAAAATTATTTTTTCAGGGAAAGTCGAACCAAGCAATTGGTGTTTGCTGTCTAGATCATAGTTTTCATAGGCGCTCCCAAAGTTTTTGAGTAGTCCAACTCCTTTAAACAGGTATTCTTCGAATTCGGACTTTTCGGTTTCTTTTATTTGTTGTTTGGACTTCAATTGATTGAGTCGATTCGAAAGCTTTTCTTTCATGGAGTTATAGTCTTCTATCTTCAATTTCCCTCCTAATAAAAGATCATCCAAACGTTCTATTTGTTCGTTTAACTGATCCAGCTTTTTGGTGGCTAACTCTTTTTCTTTTGCATCTGAAATTTGATCTTCATTAAATACAAGGTGAACGATAACCTTAAACAGTTCTTCTACCTCGGAAGAAACGGACAACGATGTTAGCATCTTCACGACTGAGTCATTGACGTCACCTGCTCGATATCTTGTCGTCCTGCAATGGTTACAGTGATAATAGAAATGCCGGGGTTCTGTCGCATCTACCAAATTTAACCGATTTAAATTGATAAAATGGTTCTGTCGCATTAATTATTTTTCGACCATTTTTCATCAAATTCCTTGAATGTTCAAAAATTTAACTCACATTATTTCAACGGTTTATGATTTTTCGTTTTGTATGAATTAGGCTTCAAATAGTGATTTTTTAGTTAATGCGACAGAACCCGAAAATTCGCTTTATTACATCATTGCTAAGAAACCAGTCTAAATCGGTTGTCAGGCACTATCGAATGCCTCGTTTGATGGGGTGTTAACGGTTAGTATATGAAAAGTATCGAATTTGAAAGCACTTAATTTTCAGTTTGGCACTGACTATTATTAAATGCGTTAACCTTTGATTTAGAACTGAAACCGCTATTACTTATACACCGTGTTATATGCTGGCTTTTCTTTTTGGATTAAATCGTTAATGGAATCCCAGAGTGCAATTCTTTTTCTCAATGATTGCTTTGCTACTGTTAGTGTTTCTTCCCATTTTTTATTGTCGTTGGCGCATAGTTCTGAAACCATTTTAAGAGATAGAGGTCCGTGTTCATCTCCATCTAATTCTATATGCCTTTCAAGATAATATGTCAACTTATTATATAATTTATTCTCGGAATCAGAATTTTTCAGAATTTCAATAAACATATCTGGGATAACATCTTCTCGTCCAAATGTAAAAGCTGAAGCAACAAGATGTGGTTTGTTTTTCTCAATTATTGAAAAAGAAAATTTCACAAAATCAGCAACTCTTTTATCAATATCTATTTCATTCAATGAATATTCAACAGTATTGCCAGATTCAATAAGCCTTATTAAGTTATTAATTTTAGTCGTGTTAGCTTTTACTTGGGCCATAGCATCCAAGTACATTTCAAAATGACTTTTAGGTTCTCCTAATTCATTAATGTCGCTTTCCTCTCCGTGAACGATTTCATTTATGAATCTCGAAAGTGTTGCATTATTAGATGGTAGCCAAGGAGTTTGAACATTTGTAAATTTTACTTGAAGAAATTTTAGAAGTGACATGAAGTCCCACACAGCGAATACGTGATTCTCCATAAAAATTTTAATGTCATTCAAATTCTTCAGATTTTCATAAAGTTTATGATTCTTTAATTGGTTTCTTAAATCTGAAATTTCTTTTTCAATATGTTCTATTCTATTCATCTTGTTTTGTATTTGCTTGCATATAACGGTAAATTGTATGAAACGTAGCCGATTGCGGGCTAAAATATTATCAAACCGAGATAATGCTAATGCGTGCTTTAAAGCTACAAACTTGCACTATCTCGGCTATGTTTTATACAAAATGTTATGGGCTGGTTTTATTCTGTAATCTTTGAGAGGTTAAAATATACTTTATCTTCTCCTTCTTCAATTATCAAGAATTGCAGGTAGTCATAATTTTCACTAAACTTTCTGACGATTGCCCATTTTTCAAATTCAGATTCCCCGTTTTCTTGCATATAGAGAATTGAATCGTTTTCCACTTTATATGTAAACTCTTGAATTTTTTCAACGGGTTCATCACTAAAAGCATTAGCAAAATCAATTATTCCTCACCCCTTTCACATAGGATATTACTAACTCTGTTTGAAATAGGTTTTTACAATATTAATTATTGCACTTTGCTTTAGCATTCCTTATGGCACTATTTTTCGCTTCATCTGTGCCTAGAGTACCTGATGTATAATATTCTCGGACACATTCTCCAGATTCTTCCGGAGTGTATTCAGCATTCGGATTCAATACAATCCAAGATTCCATTATTTCAACACAATCACAAGCAGATGGACCGCAAGAACTTAAACTAAGCATTGTTACAGTTATCACAAATGCGCTAAAAATTGAACTTACTTTTTTCATTTTCTATTAATTTTAAATTTAATTCCTACTCTTATGGATTTTCAGATTATTCCTTGTTTTTAGAGTGGTTTTCTTGTTTCCACTATTTTATTTGTCACTTACAGGTGGTCAGCCTGCCTTGAACCGATATATTGTTTAAACTTGCCCATAACGACTGTGTAAAGATTTACACTTTATTTTGGCTAAAGATATACCTTTATTCCACTTATCCCAATCCCTTGCCTAGTGACGCTTTAGGCCAAAAGTCATTTTTCTTTCAGTGCAAAGTCCTAAAAGATAAAATTCTAATAAAGCGGTTTTTACTCGGGAATAACTCATACGCTTGGGATGCCCAAGATAAGAAAAAATCCAAGACTAAATCAACTCCTCCAGCAAATAAAAACTACCACAAATAAGGATGATATCATCCGGCTGAGCGTCTAATTTGCATTGTCGCAAGGCTTGGTTGGCATCTTCAAAACAATTAAAAATAATTGGAAGTTCTGCTGCGCCTGCTTGCCATTCTTTTGCTTTGACGGAGCGTTGGGCTTTAAATTCGGTGAGGTAGAGTATCGCCTCTTTTGGGAAAAGGTTTAGGATGCTTTTCCAGTCTTTGTCATTGGATGCGCCATAGATAATGCGTAAGGAATTCATGGGGTATTTAGCAATCGAATTTAAAAGGGAACGTATCCCAATTTCATTGTGTCCAGCATCGGCGATGATGAGTGGATTGGTGCCCAGTTGTTGAAAACGTCCATGAAAATGGGTGAGGGCTCCGATGTTTTGAACCGCTTCTTTAATTTTTTCAAAGTCCAAATTCCAATTTTCCTTTAGTACACGAGTGGCCGTTAAGGCTGTACGAATATTGCCCTGCTGATAGTCAGCCAAGAGGTCGGTTGGGATAGGAGTGAGGTCCTCATTATTGGTGAGGATAATCTGTGTATCAACTTCCGCTGCTTTATTGTGAAAGATGGAAATCAGTTCGTCGTCAATTTGGCCCAAAACAAAAGGTGCTTCAGCTTTAATAATACCCGCTTTTTCGGTTGCAATGGATGCTAGTGTATTGCCTAAAAACTGTTCGTGATCACGCCCTATTGTTGTAATAATAGCCACTTCCGGCTTTTCAATAATATTAGTGGCGTCTAAACGCCCACCTAAACCCGTTTCAATAATGGTAATGTCACAGTTTTCTTTTGCAAAACAATCAAAGGCCAAAGCGGTAGTAATCTCAAAAAAGGAGGCATCAATTGCTGAAAAATTTACTTTGTTTTGAGTTACAAAATCAACGACAGTTTTCTCTGAAATCAGTTCACCGTTAATTTTGATTCGCTCTCTAAAGTCGTGAATATGTGGACTCGTAAAAATCCCTGTTCGATAACCATGGTTCTGAAAAATAGCCGCCAGAATGTGCGCCACTGAACCTTTACCATTCGTTCCGGCTATGTGAATCGTTTTTAATCCTTTATGTGGATTGCCTAACGCTTCCATCAATTGTTTCATGCGTGTTAAGCCTGGTTTATACGCCAGCGCTCCAGTTTGATGGAAATTGGGAATTTGCTTAAAAAGCCACGAAGTGACTTCCGAATAGGTCATTTATTGCTTGGTAAATTCGAAAATTTTGTACCCAACGTGCTCAGAATGAACGCCTGGTTTTTTATCATACTTCATTGTTTTTGACGCTTTCACAGCTAAACCAAGTAAGTATTGACTTCCAGTAGTTGATTTAGAAGCCTTGTACTGCGTTTTAATCACTTTTCCATTAGCATCTACCCAGATGTCTAAAGCGATACGTCCTTCTTCTTGCGCGTTGGCATCGTAAGACGGTCTTTGTAATACTTTTCGGTCAGGATTATAGTTCCCGTCACCAGGAACATTGCCATTGCCATTTCCGCCAACACCGTCGCCATCACCGAATGCATTCCCATCACCTGTTCCTTGCCCGCTACCTGAACCAGAAAAACTAAAATCACTATCTGGTTCTGGTTCACTTTGATTCGTATTATCACTATCTGTGTCACCTTGTCCAGAAACAACATTGACTGTTTCCTCAGTTTGTGTATCCACTTCTTGAGCTGGAGTCTCTACATTTTGTGATGGGGTAGGGACATTCGATTCTTCGCTGTTTTCGCTACCACCTTCAGGTTGCGATCCTTGTTCAAAGATAACATCAGGCAATTCAACCTCAACGATTTCAGGCTGGCGCGGTGGATCTGGTTCCTCTAAACTAACCAATAAGAAAAATAAGATCATCAACATGATAAAGACTAACGATGCATATAATGCACGTCTGTGGTCTTCTTCTTTTAAATAACTCAACAGCTTCATAACTTCTCCTTTTAGTGATTCTACTCAAATACCAAGATAGGATTCCATCCATTTCGCTTTGCCATGGCAATTAAACGGAAAACATATTCGTAGTCAGCATTTCGATCGCCTGAAACCTTAATTTTTTGCTCTTCTGGATTTTCAGCCATTTTAGCTATGATAATCGGCTCCACTTCTTCGAAAGTCTGGTATTCTAAATCGACATTTTCGTCTAGGACATAGGTGTTATTTTCTGTAACACCAACATTCAGTATCGTAACAGTAGGATCAACAACTTTTGTCTTATTATCACTTGGAAGGTCAACGTTGACACCTTTTTGTGCCATAGTACTCATAATGATAAAAAAGATCAGCAATAAAAAGACAAGGTCTGTCATAGACGACATTCCGCCTTCAACTTTGACTCTATTTCTACGTCCTAAATTCATATCCTTACCTTTCTATACAACTATGAACCTGGTTCGTTCAATAAATCTAAGAATTCGATTGAAGCACCCTCCATGGAGTGAATTACTTTATCTACACGAGCCACCAGATAATTGTATGCACCGTATGCGATAATTCCTACGACCAATCCGGCAATTGTTGTTACCATCGCCTCCATTATACCACCACTTAAATTGGCGATTTCAACTCCATTAAATTTCATGGCGTTAAATGTTTTTACCATACCCAATGTTGTACCCAAGAAACCAATCATTGGAGCAACACCAGCAGTCGTAGCTAAAAAGCTTAATCTTTTTTCTAATTGATAAATTTCTAATTTACCTACGTTTTCAATCGAGCTTACGATATCACGCATCGGTTTACCAATTCTTGAAATACCTTTTTCAACCATGCGTGCGGCAGGATTGTTAGTCGCTGCACAAAGACGGCGAGCGTCATCTACTTTGCCATTCATGAGCAAGCTTTTCACTTCTACCATGAATCCTTTTTCATCCTTCAATGACTTATTGATAGACAAAAGGCGCTCAACAAAAATATAAATCGTCATGACTGAAAGAATAGCCAATGGAATCATAGCCCATCCACCTTGTAAAACCAAATCCCAGACAGGGATATCCTTTGTCATTTCGGTTACCCCTGTACCATTATTATCTAAACTGCTTAAAGTATCTGCAGCAGGTCCGGTTGTTTGTAATAAAATTGCCAAAGCGCTCATATTAATTTCTCTTTGTGTTTATAAACGTGTGTTCAAAATATTTGTTACATCCCAAACATGAAGTAGTAACAAGCTGCACCGGCAAAATAACCGACTACAGCATATAAGGTAATCTTTTTAAGATACCATCCAAAACTAATTTTCTCAAGTCCCATCACTGCAACACCTGCGGCAGAACCGATGATCAATGCACTTCCGCCTGTACCGGCACAATAAGCTAAGAACTGCCAGAATGCTCCGTTCTCCGCAAATAATCCAGCATCAGCAACTGGATACATCCCTTGCGCTGCAGCAACCAAAGGTACGTTATCTACAATAGCAGACAATAAGCCGATTGAAATATTAATCGAGTACATGTTTTGGTCAAATGTCGTGTCCAAAAATTGAGCCACTGTTACTAAGTGTCCTACTTCTTGTAATGCCGCTACGGCCATCAAGATACCTAAAAAGAACAGCACACTTGCCGTATCAATTTTCTGCAATACACTAATAACAGAAAGCTCTTTTTTCATTTGGCGTTCTTTTTTCGAGTGCAATAATTCTGTTATCATCCATAAAATACCTAAGCTCAACATCATTCCCGTAAATGGAGGTAAGTGAGTGGCTGTTTTGAAAACCGGAACGAACAAAAGTCCAGCTAAACCAACAAAGAAAATTAAGTTCTTTTCCCAAACTGCCGGTTCAACGGTGTGGTGACCAACACCTACCACTTTGTCTGGACGAGAAACTGTACCTTTTACAAAAATAGTCGCCAATCCGAGAGGTACAAGCATCGCCACTAAAGAAGGGATTATAAGATTCACAATAATAATTCCAGAGCTAGGGATCTGCCCATTATTCCATAGCATCGTTGTGGTTACATCTCCAATTGGAGACCAAGCACCACCGGCATTTGCTGCGATAATGATAAATCCACCAAATAACCAACGAGCCTCTTTGTCACTGATTAGTTTACGAATTACAGAAATCATCACGATGGAAGTAGTCAGGTTATCCAGTGCTGCCGACATAAAGAAGGTCAACAAACAAATAACCCAAAGTAATTTTACTTTACTGGTTGTATTAATTCGATCCGTAATTAGAGAGAATCCATCATGGGCATCAATTAGCTCCACGATGGTCATTGCTCCTAAAAGGAAGAATAAGATACTGGCAATATCGAATAGGTGATGGGATAATCCATGCTCTACATAATGCTGTATGTGCTCGTGCGTATGCGCTGGATCTTTTGTTGTCATTTCCGCATCAAAATTTCCATGGTTGAGAATTTCATCTTTTTCTTTGATGACCTCATGATTGGCGTATTCTGAGAACTGGGGGGTGGCGACTGATATTTCGTCACTCCGGGATATGTCAATAAAGGACATGTTTTCTTCTACTCCCAAGTGATCCTCAGGCCACATGGCATATAGTCCCCAACAGACCATACCAATTAAAAGTGCAGAAGCAGCTTTGTCAATATGGATATTGTGTTCAAGTGCAATCGCTAAATATCCGACGATAAATACGATTACCATTATGTATTCTATTCCCATAATGTTTAGATTAGTTTATTCAAAGCAATTTCGAAAGCACTGCGTGCAATCTCTGTTTTCTTATTATTCTTTTCAAATGTCTCAACCATCGCATCGCGTATAGTCTTGGAAGTATCTTTAAAGATGCGCTCATCTTCAATACTTGGTAGGTCTGAACTCATTAAATAGGCAAAAACCCTGGCCATTCCACAGTTAGAAATGAAATCAGGTATTACAGCAATGTTTTGATCAGTATAATCAGCGATTGGTCCGAAGAAGATTTCTGCATCAGCAAATGGTACATTCGCACCTGATGAGACAACTTGCACACCTGCTTTAATCATGCGGTCAATTTGCTCTTGGGTAATCAAACGTGAGCCTGCACATGGAATAAAGATATCGGCAGGCACATCCCAAATACGCGCATTCACTTCATCAAATGAAAGCATGTTCGGCGCATTTAGCTGATTTCCGTTTTTATTCAAAAATAACTCGCGAATTTCTTCTAAAGAAAAACCGTCTTCATTGATCAATCCACCCACGCGATCGATTATTCCGACTACTTTGGCGCCATGTTGCGCAAGATAATAAGCTCCAGCAGAACCTACATTTCCCCAACCCTGAACAATAACTTTTTTACCTTCAATTGATTCTTTCCAAAGATCATAAAAATGATAGATCGACTCGCTGACACCGTAACCAGTAATCATATCGGCGATAACATATTTCCTAGCAACACTTGGCGAGAAATTAGCATCCTCAATCACCTTTAAAACACCTTGACGCAATTGTCCGATACGGTGAATTTTTTGAGCTTCACGCGGTTGAAAGTGTCCGTTAAACACACCTTCTTGCGGATGCCAAACACCACAGTCTTCTGTATATGGGATTACTTCGTGAATTTCATCCACGTTTAAATCACCACCTGTACCGTAATAATGCTTTAACAATGGAGTTACAGCAGCGTACCAACGGCGCAATACACCTTCTTTCCGCGGATCTGAGGGATCGAAATTAATACCAGATTTAGCACCTCCAATTTGAGGGCCTGCAACGGTAAATTTGACTTCCATGGTTTTTGCAAGGGATTCTACTTCTCGTTTATCGAGACCTACTCGCATTCGAGTTCCTCCCCCGGCAGCTCCTCCTCGGAGCGAGTTGATCACAACCCAGCCTTCAGCTTCTGTCTCTGAATCTTTCCATTCAAATACAATTTCTGGCTGTTTGTTCTCAAATTTCTTTAATAATTCGATCATGCTACGCACGTTTTTAAACGCAGCAAAATTAACAAAGATTTTCACTTATTGAATTGAAAAGACTAAATCGTTTGCACACTGAATTGGGTGGTTTTCTTAACCGATCAGTTTTTCATGTTTAGAAAAGGGGTTATTGACGTGGTTCAACACGACGCCCACCGATTGAATTTCGGCTTGCACCTGTGACTGATCTGAGTGTATTGATCTCATTTCTTGAATGCAAGACACCTAAAAAACCAAAAATAAGTGCCTCCTTAAAATCAATGATCAATGGACTAGGCAGTGTAATCTCTGTGTCAGTTTTATGCTGCAGTCGTTGAATGAAATAAGAATTAAAAGCACCTCCACCTGTAACGAGTACGTTTTTTATTTGGTGATCAGCAAAGATGCGTGCAATTTGATCGGTTTCGTGAGCGATGATCGTTGCCAATCGATCAGCAAGCGGGAATGAATGGAAATTTTTTAAGATAGGATAAAAGATTTCGTTTAGCCATTCGACCCCCAATGATTTTGGATGCTGTAAATTGTAATAAGACAATTCGTTCAGTTTCAGAAGCAGCTCTTCAATAATTTGACCGCTTGCGGCAATTTGACCGTTGGCGTCATATTCGATATTGAGTTCATTGCGCGTTAAGCTGTTGAGTGGCAAATTGCAAGCGGTGATGTCAAAAGCAATGCGTTCTCCATTCCTGTTAATGCTGATATTGGCAATTCCTCCCAGATTTAGACAGGCATCATAATCGTTAAAAAGATGCTCGTCACCCATAGGTACGAGTGGGGCGCCTTGGCCACCCAATGCCACGTCAGCTGTTCTGAAATCAAAAATAACGGGTAAGCCGGTTTGATTGGCGATAATCTGTCCGTCGCCAATTTGAACAGTAATGCCGGCTTGAGGTTGATGATGAATCGTATGACCATGCGAAGCAATTAGATCCACTTGACCCTGTGTATTGTGTTTAGCCATAAACTCGGTTGTTTTGTTGGCTAAGTATTGTCCAAATTCTTGATTGAGGATATTGAGATCTGATCGACTTAGTTCGATTGCAGTGCCTAGTTTTTCGCCCCATTCAGACGAATAAGGTATCGTTTCTGCAATGATATTTGAAAAGGTCCATTTTTGGTCTTTTTCAAATTGAACATAACAGATATCTAAACCATCTAGAGATGTTCCTGACATTAATCCTATAACGCGCTTCTTAAACATTGTCTTTGATGCAAACAAAATTGCTAAATAATTGTTAAATTTGTACGCTCCAATTCGTGAGTCTTTCGAATCGGAATGAAGGAACAAGATACTAATATTTCAAAGTTAAGTTAATGGATTTTAAGTTTACGGAAGAACAAATAGCGGTGAGAGATGCAGCCCGCGATTTTGCGCAAAATGTACTCAAAGCTGGTGTGATTGAAAGAGATATTCACGCAAAATTTCCGGCGGAAGAAGCTAAACAACTAGGTGAGCTTGGTTTCTTTGGTATGATGGTAGACCCAAAATACGGCGGAAGTGGTATGGACACTGTATCATATGTGTTAGCAATGGAAGAAATCTCAAAGGTAGATGCTTCTATGGCGGTTTGTATGTCGGTTTGTAACTCACTTGTAAATTGGGGACTCGAGACTTTTGGTTCAGAAGAACAAAAGCAAAAATTTTTAGCACCAATTGCTAGAGGAGAGAAAATCGGAGCGTTTTGCTTGTCAGAACCGGAGGCTGGATCTGATGCAACTTCGCAAAGAACAACAGCTGAAGATAAAGGTGATTATTATTTATTGAACGGAACTAAAAACTGGATTACCAATGGCAGTTCGGCTTCAACATATATCGTTATTGCTCAAACGGATAAAGAAAAAGGTCATCGTGGAATCAACGCATTAATAGTTGAGCGCGGAATGGAAGGCTTTATTGTTGGAGAAAAAGAAGATAAGATGGGTATTCGAGGATCGGATACGCATACGTTGATTTTTAATGATGTAAAAGTACCAAAAGCGAATCGTCTTGGTGAGGAAGGTTTCGGATTCAAATTTGCGATGCAAACCTTGGGTGGTGGTCGTATTGGTATTGCTTCTCAAGCGCTCGGAATTGCGTCTGGTGCATTGGATTTAGCGATTGCTTACTCTAAGGAACGACAAACTTTTGGTAAAGAGATTCATAAACACCAGGGTATTGCGTTTAAGTTAGCTGATATGGCGACACAAGTGCAAGCGGCCCGTTTAATGTGTATGTATGCGGCATCATTAAAGGATCAGGGTGAAGATTATACGCAAGAAGCTTCAATGGCTAAGTTGTATGCTTCTGAAATTGCTCAATCGGTAACAACGGAGGCAGTTCAGATTCATGGAGGTTACGGATATGTGCGTGAATACCACGTAGAACGTTTGATGCGTGATGCAAAAATCACACAGATTTACGAAGGAACTTCAGAAATTCAAAAGATTGTTATTTCAAGAGGAATCTTGAAGGATTAGTAACAGTTGATAAATCAGTTGAAAAGCTGTCATTTCTATGCCTAAAATGGATGGAATGACAGCTTTTTTTTGTGCCTATTTTTTAAAGGAATGGTATCAACTTTTCCAGTCGAATACCTCTTGATCCTTTTAATAAAATGACGTTATCAGAAATGTCATCCATATTGATGCCTGCCTTCAATGCTTCCCAGGAATCAAATTGAAGGGTTTCTTTATGTTCCGTTTTTCCCATAAGTTTTCCCACCAAAATCGTCGGAATCTTATGTTCATTGATATAATCTACTACTTCCTGATGGGCTTCCTCAGAAATATTTCCCAATTCAAGCATGTCGCCCAAAATGGCTAATTTACTTGGATCACTCATTTCATTAAAACTCTCCAGGGCGGCTTTCATACTCGTAGGATTCGCATTGTAGCAATCTACGATCAATGTATTACGATCCGTTTTGGTTACTTGAGAACGGTTATTGGAAGGGACATAATTGACGATCGCCTCATTCATGACCGAAGCTTCTACTTCAAAGTAGGTTCCAACACAAAGCGCTAGCAAGAAATTGGTGCAGTTATATTGGCCAACGAGGTTTGTATTTAGCTCTGGAGAATCATATTCTGCTGTTGACCATGTAAAAGAAACAAAAGGGTCCTGCTTTGTAAGCATACCTTTTACAATGCCATCGATACCGAAGCCAACTAAATTTGCATTTCGAGGAATAATTTGTCGAAGGACTGAATCATCTGTATTGAAAAAGATGGTTCCTTTATGTGTGCCCAAATAATCATACATTTCTTTTTTTGTATTGATTACACCCTCGATTGATCCAAATCCTTCAATATGTGCTGCGCCAATATTGGTAATCAAACCATGAGTAGGCTCAGCTATTTCAACGAGTTCCTTAATGTCACCGGGTTTATTAGCACCCATTTCAACGATGGCTATTTCATGCGTCTCGTCTAGTCTCAAGAGTGTAAAGGGCACTCCTAGATGATTATTGAGGTTTCCCTCGGTTACCACAGCTTTATACTTTTGGGTCAAAATTGCCCCCAAAATTTCTTTAGTTGTTGTTTTGCCGTTACTACCTGTAATAGCTAATACTGGAATGTCAAACTGACGTCTATGATGTCGTGCCAATTTTTGAAGTGCTTCTAATGTGTCCTGAACAAAAACATATTGTGGATGTTTTTCCAAATTTGGATCATCAACAACTGCGTATGCAGCACCTTTCTCAATAGCGTCTTTAGCAAATTTATTACCGTCAAAGCGATCACCTTTTATAGCGAAGAATAAGGTTCCTGACTCAATTTTGCGTGTGTCAGTGGAAATACCTTTACCCGCTTTAAAAAGGGTATATAATTCTTCAGTTTTCATGATCAGGTTCTATTGATTAAGAATAGCAGCTATGCCCGGTAATTGTTTTCCTTCTAAATATTCCAACATGGCTCCTCCGCCAGTAGATACATGACTCACACGATCTGCTAAGTTAAATTTATTCACCGCTGCAACACTATCGCCGCCACCGATTAATGAAAATGCACCATTATCTGTTGCATCTGCAACGGCAAGCGCAATTTCCTTTGTTCCATTTTGAAATTTATCCATTTCAAAAACACCCATTGGGCCGTTCCATAAAATAAGCGCCGAATTCTTAACTACTTCTCGAAAAGCGTTTGCTGCTTCGGGACCAATATCTAAGCCCATCCAACCATTTGGGATCGATTGGGTTTTCGTGACTTGCGTGTTCGCCTCAGCACTGAATTCGTCTGCAACAACCGTATCGATAGGTAGGTGAATGGAGACATTTTTAGCTTTTGCAGTAGTTAAAATCTCCTTGGCTGTGTCGATAAAATCATCTTCAACCAAAGAACTTCCCACTTCTCCGCCTTGCGCCTTTATAAACGTATATGCCATTCCGCCACCAATGATTAGGTGGTCAACTTTATCGAGGAGTTTTGTAATGATTGTGATTTTAGAGGATACTTTTGCTCCACCCACAATAGCGGTTAAAGGAGAACGATCTGTATTCAATACTTTATCGACACTTTCAATTTCTTTTTCGATCAGATAACCAAACATTTTTTCTTGTGGAAAGAATTTGGCAACAACGGTTGTCGAAGCATGAGCGCGATGGGCGGTTCCAAATGCGTCATTGATATAAACATCTCCATGCTCTGACAAGAGCTCAGCAAAATCTTCGCCTCCTTTTTTCTCACGTTGATGAAAACGTAGGTTTTCTAGGAGTAATACTTCTCCTGGTTTTAATGCTGCTGATTTTTCAAATGCGCGGTCGCCTATACAATCACTCGCGAAAGAAATGGGCATACCTAATTCTTCCTCCACTGCAGCACGGATATTTTTTAAGCTAAACTTATCTTCAGGGATATTTTTCGGACGACCGAGGTGCGACATCAAAACAACCGAACCTCCGCCCTCTAAAACAGCTTTGATTGTTGGCACGGCTGCTTTAATTCGGGTGCGGTCAGTTACAACAAGTGTTTCCTTGTTCAGTGGGACGTTAAAATCAACACGAATAAGCGCCCTTTTTCCTGTAAAATCGTATGTAGCTATTTTATGCATTTGTATCGAATAAGTAATAACACAAATATAATTCTAAAATGCCTTTTATTAGCCTTCAAATCGGAATGATTTGCACAAGTAATGAACGAAAAAAAGAGAACTTGTACTAACAAGCTCTCTTTTTATTTAATGATCTGTAAAATCAGTGTTTAGAACATGATTTTTCGGTTCAATACGGTATTGTCTACAAATAACGAAACAATATAAATAGAGTTAGCAGTTACATTGTTAACTTGGAATGTTTCATTGTAATCACCGGCTGGCTGATCTCCAAAATCTCTGAAAGTAACCAGTCGGCCAGACAGATCTTGAACGTTTAGTACAACTTTCGCTTCTTCTGGTAATGAGTAACTCAAGTTAAGCTCTTGTGCAGCTTGGTTGTAATATGCATTATAAGATGCATCCAATTCATTTTCTGAAATACTTGCTCCAAATAATGGGATCGGAGTACTTCCAACATAAATCTCATCACTTGAATTTGCTCCATCGTTATTCGCCTTGTTAACTGTATAATATGCAGTTAACTCACCCGCGTCCTCTGCTGGCGCCGTCCATTCGAATACCCATGTGTTTTCGCCTAATGAAGAAGAATGTCTGATGTATTCGCGACCACCTGAAGATGTTACGTTTGAGTTTGCTCCAGCAGTTAATGTTCCTGCTTGATTATTAGCAGCATCAAGAACAGTCAGTTCAAATCCGTTTTTCGCTCCTCCAATGGAAGAAACGATTAGCGTATAGGTGTTGCCAGGGATATATCCTGGTCCTCCACCGACTGAAAAATCAACAACCCCATCAGCTGAAAGTACTGAGCCTGAATGGCAGTCTGTACAATTGCCCTCACCTGGAGCACCTGTTTTTGCCGCTGGTGGATTGGATGAAAAGTTGACCGTCTCTATACCATCATTATGGTATTTTGTGATTCGGTCTGGATTGTAAAAAAATGACATCCCCGCGATTCCGGCAAGGGATAAAGTAAAAAGTAGTTTTTTATTCATGTGTTATTTATTTTGCTAATGCGTTGCTAAATAGACGTGAAATTGTTTATTTCCAACGGCTTGTGGGTGCAAGTAATTAGTTGTTTAATTGACCTTGCTCAATCCAACAATCCATTTTTTGGATGAGACTATCGGCTAATTTTTCACCACCGTATGGCATTGGAACAAATCCTAAATTATGCTGTAAGACGTCAAGAATGACGTTTGCGTTGGTGCTAATTTGTTCATGTGTTTCCAAAACATAACCTGTAGCGCCAGTTCCGGAATCGTGACAGCCCGAAGTATTACATGAAATATCGAATATTTCTGGAAGTAATTCTGTACTAAATGAAACAGTTTCCGCACATGGCCCTTCTGGGATCGGCTCAGGCTCTACTGTTTTTTCTTTTAAACAAGCTACAGCGAGAAATGATAAACTTAATATGAGAATCAAATGCTTCATTACAGTTTAAATTGTCTGTTAATACTAAATCCAAATCGAAACTGACCATCTAGCCAATTAGCAGTCGTTTCAGGCATAAACAGGTTTTCATTCAAAGCTCTTGCATTGGAGAAGTTTAAGATAAACGAATGCCCTCCTGTTAGTATCTCTATACCAACACTTAATGGGTTCTGATAGTTCGCAGCCACACCTTCTGGACGGTTGAGGACATGATTGTACTCAACCAATAAACCAAAGGTTTTTGTGATCCGCAAACGCGAGGAAACTCCGGCAAATAATAAACCATTTCCGTCTAAATAATCCACATAGTTTCTGTGATTGTATCCAACATTAGCTTGTAAGACAAATCGATCAGAAAACTTTCTGGAAACTAAAAGTTGATTGGTGAATCGTAGCCGATTTAAAAAACGAGGATAAGAGGCAACGGATGTGGAGTCTGAGACTGCCGGCTTGTAGGGTAATGCTAAAGAGCTAACAAAAACTAAATTTACAGGCATGCCCGTTGTTTTTTGATGTAATATGCGATACTTAGCATATCCATCTACAACCCCGGAGATCAATCCGATTCCTTTATTTCTTCCCACTCCAATATCAAGATTGTCTAAAATGCCATACTCAAAGGCAATTCGCACGTCGGCAAGGTTGTCAAAACCAAAGAAATTATTGATCCCACCTGCGTCACCCGCGATATCACCAAATTTATGGGAAACCCGAAATTCGAGTGAACGTTTAGGTAGCATTTCAATAGAATGATTGCTCAAAACGCGTGTGCCAGCAAAAGACTCTAGAACAGGTTCCTGTCCATATGTCACGGAACCCGCAACGATAATTGAGACAATGAATAATAATTTTTTCATGTGCAAAAGGGCTAATTAATTGTCGTGTCCTCCACTTTCAAATAGTGTAGCAGGTCTAACATTTGTTTTTCACTTAATTTCTCGAAACTGTACATGGGCATATATTGTTTACGTCCGCTCATGGCATAGGTGCCATAACGGGTAATATGCTGGACAGCCATATTGTTGTATTTGTCTTTTTTGCGATAGAGATAGCGCAATGTTAGTGGGTCATTGTCCATTGTGAAATTGGTGATGCCCGTTTGCGGGTCATGGCAATGCAAACAGCCCATTGTAAAAATATACTCCCCGTTTTTTGCGCTTGGCTCATAACCGGGCACTTCTGGTGTTTTATTAGTGCCAAAAGTGGCTGGATTGGTATCGTTGTATTTTGTTTTTAATAAAGCAATGGCAGAAGTTTTGTCGTTGACAATCCAATTGCCGAGTTGTTGTTTTTCTTCTTCGGTGAAGACAAGGTCATTTATTTTTAACTCCAATGATTTATAATAGTGCAGCACGGCTCTAATTTCCCAATGGTCCATGGCTCTTCCTTGCGAGCACTGAGTCGCACAAAGTTGAATGGCGTTATAAAGTGAGTCGCGAGTAGGTGCTACTAAGTCACCATATTTTTTGTAATAATCACCATTATACCAGTGCCGCTTATTGTACATGCTGTAAAACGTCGACGCAGGCAAAAAAGGAATGTTATTGGTCATACTATGCTCGAGCACAGCGTCGGCTGATTCGTCCGCAGGGTTCGCACTTTCTAAGACTTGATTGTGGCAATCTGTACAAACAAAATATTTGGAAATCGGATCGTTTGATTCGTCCAATAATTGTCCATAATAAACCATTTCCATTCCCATTCTAACAGAGTCGGGGTCAGCAGTGGCGATATAGTGGATAGGTTTCTCATCTCCGAGAATCAATAAGGCTTCTTCCAGCGTTTCTGGAATTGCATTGGAATCAGAATTTTGATAAGAGCTGAGGTGATTTTCGTATCCTGCAAAAGCAAAAATCACAACTCCGATCGAAAAAAATAAAGTAAATTGCGCTATATTTTTAAGCATACTGTCCATCTTGGAACACCTAAAAGTACGAAAAAAAATAGATTAAGTTCTGATGTCCGAATACTTGTTAACGCCCATAGAATATTTGAAAGGAATAGGCCCTTCCAGGGGTAAGGTATTGCGTTCAGAATTGGGTATCGATAATTTTGGAGGGTTACTTTATTATTTCCCATTTCGCTATATTGATCGATCACGGTTTCACCGGATATCGGATATCCCAGAACTTGATTCAGCTGTTCAAATAAAAGGTGTTGTTTCAGGTATCAAGGAAATAGGGAAGGGCAGAGGCAGACGTTTGGAGGCGAGTTTTAAAGATGATTCGGGAACAATCAGTTTGGTTTGGTTTAAAGGCATTAATTGGATTAAACCAAAATTAGATCGCGGAACTGAATTGATTGTTTGGGGCAAGGCGAGAAGATATGGTGCAAAATGGTCAATCTCTCATCCAGAAATTGAGTTTCTAAAAGAGCAGAAACAATTGCAAAAAGGCTTACAGCCGGTTTATCATAGCGGGGAGAAACTACAGCAAGTTGGCTTCAATACTAAAGGATTAGAACGAGCTGTGGGTGAATTATTGCCGGGTATTAAAGGAAAAATCCAAGAAGACCTTCCTCCGTTTATTGTACAGTCGCTGAATTTAATATCGAAAGAGGAGGCCTTGTTTCAAATACATCAACCGAGCAGTTATGAAATGGCGCAAAAGGCGCAATTCCGTTTAAAATTCCAAGAATTGTTTTTTCTGCAGATGGAATTACTTTTCAGAAAAGAAATTGCTCAGCGAAAGATAAAAGGTTTTCGTTTTGAAGCTATCGGGCGGCCATTTAATACATTTTATGAAGAACATATTCCGTTTGAATTAACAGGGGCTCAAAAGCGCGTAATCCGTGAAATTCGCAAAGACTTAAGTTCGGGTGTTCATATGAATCGCTTATTGCAAGGAGATGTGGGCAGTGGTAAAACGCTTGTTGCATTGATGGTCATGCTGATTGCGATCGGGAATGGTTATCAGGCTTGCATTATGGCACCAACAGCTATTCTGGCAACACAACACTTTCATTCCATGTCAGAAATGCTTGAAAAAATGAATGTGAATGTGGCATTGCTGATCGGTGCAACAAAACAAAAAGAACGGAAAGTAATTCATGAGCAATTAGAAAATGGTCAAATCGATATTTTAATCGGTACGCACGCATTGTTGGAGGATAAAGTGAAATATAAGAACCTTGGATTAGCAGTTATTGATGAGCAGCACCGTTTTGGTGTTGCACAGCGCTCTAAATTATGGAAGAAGAATATTTTACCACCGCATCAATTGGTTATGACTGCGACTCCTATTCCGAGAACATTGGCGCTTACTTTTTATGGTGATTTGGACGTGTCTGTTATCGATGAGCTTCCTCCAGGAAGAAAGCCAATTCAAACGTCACACCGTTTTGAATCAGCAAGGTTAAGCGTGTTCCAATTTATTGAAGAGCAAATTAAACTCGGGCGTCAAATCTACGTTGTCTATCCCCTGATTGAAGAATCTGAAAAATTGGATTATCAGAATTTAATGGCGGGTTATGAAGCGATCACTAAGCGATTCCAGCGACCGAATTACAGCGTTAGTATCGTTCACGGCCGCATGAATCCAGAAGATAAAGACTATGAAATGGACTTGTTTGCTTCTGGGAAAACACAGATTATGGTGGCGACAACCGTGATTGAAGTCGGTGTAAACGTTCCGAATGCCAGTGTGATGGTCATTGAAAGCGCAGAGAAATTCGGCTTATCACAATTACATCAATTAAGAGGCAGGGTGGGTCGAGGCGCTGCACAGTCTTTTTGTATTTTAATGAGCGGTAATAAACTCGGTGAAAATGCTAGGAAGCGTTTAGAAACCATGTGCGAAACCAATGATGGCTTCAAAATTGCAGAGGTAGATCTAAGATTAAGGGGGCCTGGTGATATTATGGGAACACAGCAAAGTGGTATTTTGGATCTCAAACTTTCAGACCTTTCAAGAGATTCGCAAATAGTTGGATTAGCTAGAGAAAAGGCAAGAGAATTATTAGAAAAAGACCCTAAGCTTGAAGCTGATGAACATCAGCGAATAGCAGCCAAATTGAGGCAAATTTTAAAAGCAAAACCAAACTGGAGTAGAATCAGTTAATTGCTTAGTTTTAGAAAAAAGTAAATCGATAAGATGAAGATAAATGCGAAAAATACCGTTCTGAGTTTAGTACTTTTATTGACATCGATGGGGTCTTGGGCTCAATTGTCCGGAGACTTGGTTGAGTCTTCACGTCTAGTGACCGACAGTATATCGTATGATATGGATGGTACGAAAAATGGAATTTTGGTCTTTGATATTGTAGTTGATCGTGATGGGAAGGTTGTTGAATGTGTTTGGAACCGTGTTGAGTCCACAGTGAATAGCAGAGTGTCCTCCTACGAAGCTAAAAATCGTATCCTCATGGGGCTTCGTTTCTCTAAAGACAATACTTATCCACCCACACAAACCGGTAGAGTGACAATTAATGTGACAATAAGAGAGTAAAAAAATAAGACGAATGCTCAGAGATGGACTTAATCTTCCATTTCTAATTGCGTCTCATCAAAGTAAATTTTGATTTCTGCCGTATCGCGGAGAAAATTCACTTTTCCAACAATGATTCGATTAATGGTTAGTCCAGTACGATCCTCTAAATCAGCTTTAAGAATGTCGTATCGCTCTGGCTTAATGTTTTCAATTTTCTCATACGTAATCGTCTTGTCAGACTCGTTGCTTTGTAGCCACCAATTTTCCATGATATAAATCATGAACCAAACGATACAATTGATTAGAAGCAATTCTGCATAACTTAATTTACCAGATAACGCATTGATTACTGCTAATCCGATTACGAGGAATAAATAGGTCATTTCTCGAATGCGCATTGGATTAGTTCGATAGCGGATGATGCCAAAAATGGCAAATAACCCAAGCCCCATTCCAACCTCCATTTCAAACTTCTTCAACGCAAAGCAGATAAAGAATGAAATGATTGAAATCATGTAGAACGTAAAAAGATAGTTTTTACGTGGGGTTTTCTTAAAGTAAATGTAACGGACAATTACAGTTAAGAAGAATAAGTTGATCGTAAATTTGGACAATAATTTCCATAAATCATTGTCCATTACTTTCATTCCCAAAAATTCCATTTCCTCTAGCGACATAAGCTCGTTTTATCCTAATTTTTCAATCAAAAGTAATTTTTCTTTGAATACATTGTACTTTAATTCAGCAAAAAGTGAAATAACACCAACACAATACTTACTCATTCCACTTGGTCGAATTTCATGTTTTTTCATCAAAGAGTAGAACAGACTTTCTCTGTTTACATTTTCTTGTTTTAATTCGGCAATCACGATATGGTCATATCGTTTTTCAATTTCATTCCAGCTAAAGCTTAAACCTAAATCCAGCGTTAAGCGCTCTTTTATTTTCTCCTGAACTAACGTGATACGATTAAAACTATTCCATAGTTTGGCTTCAACTTTGGTTCCTGATCCAACCACTTCCTCCACATAATTTGCAGATTTGTTCGTTAAGTCCATTTCAAAATCATCTAATCGTATTCGACTTTTTATAGTTCTACCTTTTTTCTTGTTTTTAATTTCCAAGAAAAACAGATCAGATTCCACATAGTTTCTAATTCTCACCTTAAAGCGATTCTCACGACCATTATGATGATTCATGTAGAATTTAAATTTAGGTGTATCGAAATACAAGGTCTTATAAGCTGATATGCGATTACCGTTTACATTAAGCACTTTGTATTCCTTAGAGAGTGCCTCCATCAATTCCGGTAAAAGCGAACGCTCAAATACAAATTTTGTATCTGTTCGATTCATGAGTTTGACGGAATCCATATCCGCCAGCGTGATTGGATGAAAAGATGAAAGTTGGTCAAAAATATCTGGGAATTTCTCCTGCATATTACCGCAAAAATAAGCTAAATTTAAAAGTATCTTAATTCTACGTAAAAATCCAAACTTTGTTCGAGGAACACGAACAAAGTTTTTAAAATCAAAAAAAACGTTTATAAATAACTTATCTTAGTCAATCGAAACGATTGACAAATCGCTATGATAGAAGATAAGAATTTAAAGATTACTTTCCGTTCAGGAGAGGTTAAGGATATTAAAGATGAGGCAATAATCAGTTTAATTGATTCAACAAAAGATTTTGCTGTAAGAGCTTATGCGCCGTATTCTAAATTTCAGGTGAGTGCTGGAGCATTGCTAGATGATGGTTCTACCGTTTTCGGTGCCAATATGGAAAATGCTTCTTATCCCGTTTGCATATGTGCTGAAAGAAATCTACTCTCTACCGTCGTTTCTAACTACCCCAATCAAAAGATTCTGCAAATTGTGGTTTATGTGGACAAGTATCTGCCAGAACCAGCTTCTCCATGCGGTTTATGCAGGCAAACATTAGTTGAAGTAGAAGGGAGGCAAAATACTTCCATTCAGTTGTTCATGGTTTCAAAGGATGGATATTTCATTCAATTAAATCGCTGTTCAGATCTATTGCCATGGGGCTTTGATGGTAGCTTTCTTGAAGCCTAACTATTCCTCTTCATCTTCTTGTTGATCGGGCAGAGGCTGATCGATATGATCAAAAGCTCCAGATAGAGAGGATAATGGAAATTGGACGTTAAAGAACAAAGTCTTAATTCTATTTTTTCGTTTTTGTCCTTTTTTTGCAAACTGTAATCGATCACATGTACCAATTAAAGCTTGTTTCACCACTTTTAATCCGAGGTCAGATGCGATGCGGTATTCATCATCAACAGAAATTACAATAAAAGCATTGTCGCAGGCTTGCCCGGTTCCACTTGCATAGATCACTTCAAGAAAAGAGACATAAATCTCTGCCCACAGAATTGCCTTATCTCGGTTTTTAGCGCGGTTGCAACTGATGATCATTTTGTAGAAAAGTTCTAAGTTGACAGGGTTCTCCAGCATAACTTCCTGCGCTAATTTTTCTAAAGCTGGCAAAGCCGATGCTCTTTGAAAAGCCGCGTCAAATTCTTTTTCTTTATCGGTTGCACCATAAGGATGATAATAGGCTTGAAAAACATTGCCATAATAAAGAGCATGATATTCCAATCCAGTTAAGGTGGTATCTAACTGCAATAGTTTTTCCTTGATTTTAGGATAGTAATAGGAGCTGGTAGAATCGTTCGTAGCTTTCTTGATCTTGTCAAAAGCTACATTGGACAAGGTTTGCGCTAGTGTTGAAAGATTAATAAGAAGGACAATAAAAAGGAGTAAAAACTTAGCCATTGTTCGGGTGTGTCGAATTATAACCAAGCAAGATAAAAACGTTACACTTATTTCCATAAGAAATTTAGGCAAGTTTAAGCTGTTGATTATGAGAGCGGTTTTACCATTTTTATTAGGCTTCAAAGAATACGTTTCATTATCTTTTTATGTTCCAACAAATTTGATTGAAAAGATTAAAAATTAAGCCTTATATTTGTCCGATAAACAACCTAAACACGGGCAATATGGCAACAAAAAGTGCTACACCTAAAAAAACAACAAAACGCACGCGAAAGAGTGCGGGAACGAAGTTTTCGAAGGAAACTTATGTGAAGTGGTATAAAGATATGCTCCTAATTCGAAAGTTTGAGGAGAAAATATCGCAATTGTACATTCAACAAAAATTTGGAGGTTTTCTTCATTTGTACATTGGTCAAGAAGCCATTGTGGTAGGTGCAGCTTCTGCAATTAAAGAAGGAGACAAGCATATTACTGCTTATCGTGATCATGGCCATCCTATTGCTTTGGGTACAGATCCTCGCGTTTTAGCTGCCGAGTTGTACGGTAAAATCACGGGTTGCTCAAAAGGTAAAGGTGGTTCAATGCACTTTTTTGATGTTGAAAAAGGTTTTTATGGAGGCCACGGAATCGTGGGTGCTCAAATTCCAATGGGAGCGGGTATCGCATTTGCCGAAAAATACAAAGGAACTGATAATGTAGCTTTGTGCTCATTTGGTGATGGTGCCGCAAGACAAGGTGCTTTGCATGAGACTTTCAATATGGCTATGACTTGGAAATTACCTGTTATATTCATTATTGAGAATAATAACTATGCTATGGGTACTTCGGTAGAACGTACTACAAATGTGCATGATATGTCTAAAATTGGAGCTTCTTATGAGATGCCTTCATTTGTAGTGGATGGAATGAGACCTGAAAGTGTTCACGAAGCGATTGAAGAAGCAGCTGCAAGAGCACGTAGAGGTGATGGTCCGACGCTATTAGACATCAGAACATATCGTTATAAGGGACACTCAATGTCTGATCCTCAAAAGTATAGAACAAAAGATGAGGTTTCGGAATGGCAATCAAAAGATCCGATAGAGCACGTATTAGGCGTTATCAAAGAAAATAATTTTCTTACGGAAAAGGAAATTAAAGAGATTCAAGATTGGGTTAAGAACGAGGTGAAAGAATCAATTGAATTTGCTGATAAGTCACCACTTCCAGAAGCGGAAGAATTGTACAAAGATGTATACGTTCAGGATGACTACCCTTACGTAAAGGAGTACCTGGCTTAATCAATCAAAATAATTAAAGTAAAGAACAATAAGAATGGCTGAAATTGTAAGAATGCCCAAGTTGTCAGATACCATGTTAGAAGGTGTGGTAGCAGAATGGCACGTTAAGGTCGGTGATCAAGTTGCAGAAGGTGATTTGTTAGCAGATATTGAAACAGACAAAGCAACCATGGAATTCGAGTCGTTTTATGACGGCGTTTTATTGCACATTGGTATTGAAAAAGGGGGCGCTGCCCCGGTAAATGATATTTTGGCCATTATTGGTGAAAAAGGAGAGAATGTAGATGCTATACTTGCTGAGGCCGGTGATGGTGCTGCAGTAGAGGCTCCCGCCGCCAAAGAAGAACCGAAGGCTGATACACCGAAAGAGGAGAAACCAACGCCTGCACCAGTTGCGGCTGAAGCGTCTACGCCGGTTGCAGTGCAGACGGTAAACAATGAAGGTGGAAGAATTTTCGCATCTCCATTGGCTAAAAAGATGGCTGAAGAGCGTGGAATTAATTTGGCACAGGTAAACGGAACAGGCGAAAATAGCCGTATCGTTAAACGTGATATTGAAAATTATACACCATCCGCTCAACCACAAGCAACAGCAGGTTTTGCTGCGGCGGTTGGAACGGAATCTTATACGGATGAACCACTTTCGCAAATGCGAAAAGCGATTGCTAGAACATTATCGGCATCTAAATTTGATGCGCCTCACTTCTACTTAAAAATAGAGGTTGATATGGATAACGCAATCGCTGCACGTAAGGCTATTAATTCGGAAGATGGTGTCAAGATATCTTTTAATGATTTGGTAGTAAAAGCAGTTGCTGCGGCATTACGCAAAAATCCAAAGGTAAACGCCGATTGGTTAGGAGATGCTATTCGATATAATGATCACATTCACATTGGAGTAGCGGTTGCTGTTGCAGAAGGTCTAGTTGTTCCTGTTGTGCGATTTACAGATACGAAAGGATTAGTTCAAATTGGTTCTGAAATCAAAGACTTGGCTGTTCGAGCAAAGAGCAAGAAATTACAACCATCCGATATGGAAGGTGGAACTTTCGCTATTTCGAATTTAGGAATGTTTGGTATTGAGGATTTTACTTCAATTATCAATCCGCCTAATGGATGTATCTTATCGGTTGGTCAAATCAAACAAACTCCGGTGATTAAAAACGGTGAAATCGTTCCGGGTAACGTAATGAAATTAAGCCTATCATGTGACCATCGTGTTGTTGATGGTGCCGTAGGATCAGCTTTCTTGCAAGATTTAAAATACTTCCTAGAAAACCCAGTTCGAATGCTGGTATAATTTTTTAAGAATATGATAATTAAAACCTCCAAAACGTCTTTGACGGATTGGAGGTTTTTTTATTCCTTCTATTCTATTACCGTAATTTCCGTTCTCCGATTTAAGGCTTTGCCTTGTGCGGTTTCATTATCTGCAATAGGTTTTGTTTCGCCATACCCAGTTGCTTTTAGGCGATCTTTTTTGATTCCTTTTTTGATGAGATAAATCTTCACTGCTTGAGCCCTTGCTAAAGACAAATTGAGGTTGTCAGCATCAGAACCATCACTGTCTGTATGTCCGCCTATTTCGATACTTAACGTTGGTTTTAGTTGGAGATATTTAACCAATTCATCCAAGACATGGAAAGATTCATTTTTAATCGTCGCCTTGCCAGTGTCAAAATGTAAATCACTTAAGGTAAATGACTTCTCCTCTTCATATTGAATGACAATATTGACATTATTATATACTTCTCGCGGTCCCAATTCAGGAATTTCAATGGAAGAATAATCCTTTGTTTTTCCAACATGTTTTAATCGAATATTATATAGTCCTGCTGCTAATTCGATATCAAATTTACCATTAGCATCAGAGACAGCATCAAGCGTTGTATTCGATTTTGTATGAATGAATTGAATTTGTGCTCCAGCGATTGGTACGCCTTCAAAATCACTAACTAAAACGGATGCAGGAGCAAGTTCTTGGGTGAACCCCACGATTGATGAACAGATCAGGATAAATATGATAAGGTGCTTTTTCATTTTATTATTTGTTTTGAGATTAAACTTATTTATGATCATTTAGCGCTTTACCCTTAAATGTCACAATATTGAAAAAGTCACTTTTTTGAAATAAAAAAAAGCCCTTCGCTCCGAATAAAAAGGAGGAAGGGCTTTTACAATAAGTTACTATTATCTATGCTGTCTCAAGACTTGCGCTTTCTGTTGGAAAACGACGATCAATCTTTTTGAATAACCCTTGTAGTACACGACCAGGTCCAACTTCGGTTACACTTTCGCAACCATCAGCGATCATCTGATTCATGGTTTGTGTCCATCTAACTGGAGCAGTCAGCTGAGCGATTAGATTTTCTTTAATTGCTGAAGGATCAATAATAGCATTTGCCGTTACATTTTGATAAATCGGACAATTGGGTTGATTAAAAGGAGTTGCCTCAATAGCAGCAGCAAGTTCCTCACGAGCAGGCTC
>Ga0181553_10000434_pt1 | contig 35954 bp, 26 predicted proteins | sample 011ome_17_FD_133753 | JGI IMG/M metagenome (GOLD analysis project Ga0181553, IMG submission 133753) | Coastal salt marsh microbial communities from the Groves Creek Marsh, Skidaway Island, Georgia - 011502XT metaG (megahit assembly) | ecosystem: Environmental > Aquatic > Marine > Intertidal...
AGTGCATTTTTCTCGGGTAGAATAAAACCTTTGAAGCCTGCTTTTCTGGCTTGAATCGCTATGGGCAGAACTCCTTTAATTGGTCTAAGTTCTCCATCCAAAGCCAGCTCACCCATGATCACATAATCACTGATTTCATTCCCGTTGATTTGCTCTGATGCAGCCAAAATGCCCATTGCAATAGTGAGGTCATAGGCTGAACCTTCTTTGCGAATGTCGGCCGGAGCCATGTTGATCGTGATTTTCTTACCTGGAATTTTGTACCCTGTATTGTTCAGGGCGGCATCAATGCGTTGCTGGCTTTCTTTTACTGCACTGTCAGGCAATCCGACCAAAGAAAAATTGATACCCTTGTCTATGTTTACTTCAACAGTGATGGTAGTAGCATCAACACCTTGTACTGCACTTCCGTAGGTTTTTACAAGCATAAATCCGTTTATGCATGCAAAATACTAAAGGTCAGGTTAATAATGCAAATCGCCTATTTGGAAAAAGCTGCTTTTCCCTCTTCCAACCAGTTGATATATTTTTCAATATCTGGATCGTAGGCCGCAGTGCCATTGAGTGCGTCTAAACTTTCATGACCAACAATAACGTATTGTGGTTGAGAGTTTGATTTGAAATGCTTGATTTGGAAATCAGCCCATTTATTTCCAATGGTTTTTACCTTTTTGCCGGTTTCATCAGAAACGTATTGTTCTTCTTTTGGAAGGGATGTTTTCTCGTCAACATACAACGAAATGAGCACGAAATCATTGGTTAAAAGTTCCAATACACGCGGATCGCTCCATACGGTTTCTTCCATTTTACGGCAATTGACACATGCCCACCCGGTGAAGTCAAGCATAATGGGTTTGTTCACTTTTTTGGCATAAGCCAATCCCATTTCATAGTCGTGAAAGCAGTTCAGATTGTGCGGACAATGCGCAGGGTCAGCACCTTCAGGGATGTTTTCATCTGAGATACTTGTATGCATTACGTTTCCACCTCCGCCACCAAATCCATTTGGCGCTTCACTATAGAACATTGGCGGAGGGAAGCCGCTGATCAACTTTAGCGGTGCGCCCCACAAGCCGGGGATAAGGTAGATGGTAAACATTAGAAAGGTAGTCGCAAGCAATGATCTTGGCACCGAAAGGCGCTCTAAAGGAGAGTCGTGCGGCATGGTGATATAGCCCAGAAGGTAAAGTGTAATCATAGCTGAAACCGCTATCCATATAGCAATGAAAACCTCACGCTGAAGGAGGTGCGCTTGCACTACCAAGTCAGCATTGGATAAAAATTTGAATGCCAATCCGATTTCCAAGAAACCCAGTACCACTTTAACCGAGTTTAACCAACCACCCGACTTTGGAAGGGAATTCAACCAACCTGGAAAAGCTGCAAATAAGCCAAAAGGTAGGGCAAGAGCAAGAGAAAAACCGCCCATTCCCACCAATGGTCCGGCAACGCCACCATTCACAGCTGCTTCGACCAATAGTGTTCCGATGATTGGACCCGTGCAGCTGAATGACACAAGTGCCAAGGTAAATGCCATGAAGAAAATTCCAATCAAGCCACCTTTGTCAGACTGTTGGTCAACCTTATTGACAAACGAAGAAGGCAATGTGATTTCAAACGCACCTAGGAATGAAATGGCGAATATGATCAAGAGTAAAAAGAATGAAAGATTGAACCAAACATTGGTAGAAAGTGCATTTAAAGCGTCAGCTCCAAATGCAACAGTGACGGCAAAGCCCAAAAGCGTGTAAATGCCAATAATAAATAAGCTATAAATGATGGCATTGCTAATTCCTTTTGCTCTTGTTTTCGATTGCTTGGTGAAGAAGCTCACCGTCATCGGAATCATGGGAAATACGCACGGTGTGAGCAATGCAGCAAAACCACCCAGGAAACTAAGGAAGAATATTCCCCAAAGCCCAGAACCACTTTTTGAATCGGATGATTGCTCATTGTTGTCTATGCTTCCCTCAAGGTTATCTTCAGTCGATGCCTCGCCAATAAGCATTCCTGTTGATGCGTCCACTTCAAACTCTACTGCCTCAGGCGGCAAGCACTTTTCTTCATCACAGGTCATATAGTATACTTCACCTACAATGTTTTCAGGACCAGTGATTTTGAAATCTTGTTCAAAGGCCACAGTCTTGCTGAAGTAGCTGAGATCCATCATGAAATTTGGATCGTATACTTGAATCAATTCTCCAACCTCTCGAAGTTCTCCAACTTTTTCAAACGAACCTGAGATTAAGTTTAATTCGGTGGCAACGGGGCCGTCATCGTTAGGCAAATCTTTGGAGTATACATGCCAATGCTCTGCAATGGTTGCAGTTGCTATCATCGTGTAGATGCCGTCTTCTTTTTTCTTGATGCTGAAGGTCCAATCAACCGGATTTAAAATTTGCGATTCCTGCTCGTTGCTGTTTTCAAAGAGATCTTTATCGACAGGAGCGGGCTCGAGCTTCGAAGCGGTCTTGTTTTCTGTTTTTTCAACTGAAATGTTGGGTTTAGCAGCGCTGGCCGGTCTCATTGCCGCTTCTATGTCAAAATCGAATTCTAGGTATTCAGGTGGAAGGCATTTTGAGTCATCGCAGGTCATGTAAGTCAACTCTCCAGATATTTTAGCCCTTGGAGCCGTGAGCTTAACCATTTGCTTGATTAAGGCTGTGTGCTCGAACCATGTCAGCTCCGCTTGAAAAATGGGGTCAAATTCTGTGTGCGTTTCTGATTCAGTAATTCCTCCTATAAGCTCTGCTCCTTCAATTTTTAAAAAATCAATGGCCGAAGGCACAGGACCTAAATCATCTGCAAGTTTCGTAGAATAGACATGCCATTTGTCTTCAATAGAGGCCGAGAAGGTGAGTTCGGCCTTATCATCGCCCACCAATTTGTGATTGAATGTCCACTTTACTGGATTGTAAACTTGTGCGGTAACGGAAAGGGTTGCTAAAAAACTAACCAAGAAGGACAAAAGACGAAGCTTCATTTGCTTGAAATTATAAGAGCACAAAAATAATTAAATGCCACAGCGTGCAGAAGAAAGCCGCGTTCATGTTTGGATTCTTAACATTTGATTTGAGTACTGATCATAAAATAAAAGAAGAAGGCGCCTCGGCAAAAACCGAAGCACCTTCAACCAACCTACTACCTATGAAAGTCTTACCTATATATGAAGTTCCCTATCCCCAGCGAGCTTATATGCAAATCGCGTTTTGAGGTAGTACATAACTGGAACGATCACTAAGGTTAAAAATGTCGCAAACGTCAATCCGAAAATAACGGTCCAACTCATTGGCCCCCAGAACATCACGTTATCTCCTCCAACGTAGATGTTGGCATCATAGCTTGTGAGCAAGGATATAAAGTCAATGTTTAATCCGATGGCCAAAGGCACCAAGCCCAATACGGTGGTAATGGCAGTAAGCAATACCGGACGCAAACGTGTCTTTCCTCCTTCAACCATGCACTCTATGAGAATTGGAGTGGGCAGCTTCGCGTTTTTACCCATGTCAAGTTCCGCCCGCTTTCTATCCATGATGAGTTTGGTATAGTCGATCAAGACGATGGCGTTATTTACCACAATTCCGGCAAGTGATATAATGCCTATCATGGTCATAATAATCACAAAGTCCATCTGGAAAACTACCAAGCCTAAAAACACACCGATCAAACTCAAAACAACGGACCCAACGATGATAAATGGCGTTAGCACAGAGTTGAATTGAGCCACAAGGATCAAGAAGATAAGGAACACGGCAATCATCAATGCGGTACTCAAAAATGCCATCTCTTCGGCTTGATCTTCTTGTTGACCCGTGAATTTCACAGTCATTCCTTCAGGCATTTCATATCCTTCAAGCGCATCCTTGATTTCAGCCACCACTTCGTTGGGGTTATAGCTTTCTAGCACATTGGATGCAATTGTTATCAGCCTTGTTTGATCTAGGCGCTTCACAGCGTTGAATGTGGTTGAGTTATCAGCGTTGGCTAATGCTGAAATCGGAACTTGTTGAATTCTGCCATTGGTTTGATCCCTGAATGTGATCAATTGATTCATCATGGCGTCTTCATCATAGCGATACTTATCTTGTAATCTTATCATGATTGGGTGATCGTCTTCACCTTCCTTGAAACTAGAAACTTCTAATCCAAAGAGCGAGTTACGCAATGTTTGACCAATCTGAGAAGTAGAAACATTGTATCGTCTGGCTTTTGCTCGATCAATGTTGATGGGCATTTCAGGTTTTCCAAGTTCAACATCCAATTTCAACTCCTCAATACCACCAATGTTTTTGTCAACGATGTAGTTCTTTAGGTTTTGGGCTTCTACAAGGAGTTTTTCGTAGTCGTCACCCGCTACTTCAATATTAATTGGTTTTGCTTGTGGAGGACCGGCAGGGTCTTTGTCAACGGTAATTTGAACTCCAGTCGTGCCTGCAACAAGCGCACGCAATTCGTCCATCACCTTTGTTGTGCTTACGCCTCTTCGTTGCTGATACTGCACAAATGAAACTGTTATTCTTGCCTTGTGCGGAGTGGCAGCCATTGATGGTCCTTCATTTGGATCGCTCGTGCCAGCTCCAACTTGAGCAATGATCGATTCGATCAGAAAGTTGTAGTTGTAATTGATTCCCTTGCGTTCCTCGGTTACTTCGAACTGCTTGGCATATTCAATAACTTTTGATTCTACCTCTTTTGTAATGCGATTGGTTTCTTCAATGTCAGTTCCAATTGGAGCTTCGATGAAAATGTTGACGTAGTTCGGCATGTTAGAAGGGAAGAACACAATTTTCGGCATGAATGCTCCCAATAAGATGAAAGAAACCACCAGCAAACCGATCGTTCCGAAGAAGTAATAAATTGGGTTTTTTCCGCGGAACACGTTTCTTAACGTGCGTTCATAAATGTTTTCGAAGTAGGGTAAAACAACATTCTGGAAATACTTGGTACCTGGAGTTAGAATGAACTTAGTAGTAAGCACAAGTACTCCTGAGATGATTACTAGATTTCCTAAAACGATTGACCCAAATGATAAGGCAATTCCAATGGCAATGAGCAACGAACCTATTGTAATGGCCTTTCTGCTGGGCATTTCTTTCTCTTCTAACTTCATGTACATGGCGGTCAACACAGGGTTGATTACAAGTGCTACGAAGAGTGAGGAGCCCAGGACGATCATCAGCGTAACCGGCAAGTAGAACATGAATTCGCCCATGATGCCTGGCCATACCATTAGTGGGGTAAAGGCGGCAAGCGTAGTAGCTGTAGAGGCAATAATTGGCCAAGCCACCTCACCTACGCCCAGTTTCGCAGCATTGATGGCATCGTAGCCTTCGTCCATCAATCGATAGATGTTTTCTACAACCACGATACCATTGTCTACGAGCATTCCAAGTGCGAGAACAAGTGAAAAAAGCACCATCATGTTCAAAGTAACGCCCATGATGCTGAGAATGAAGAAGGCAATGAACATTGAAAGAGGAATTGCCGTTCCTACGAATAATGCATTTCTTAAACCAAGGAAGAACAATAAAACAGTAATTACTAGAATCATTCCGAAGATGATGCTGTTTTCCAATTCACTTACTTGAGTTCTGGTTTGTTTTGATTGGTCCCCCGTAATGGTAACAGTTAGGTTGTTTGGAAAAACTTCTGACTTCGCCTCTTCCAAGATTTTTTCAATCTTGTCGGCAGCGTTGATCAAATTCTCTCCGGCACGCTTTTTTACGTCAACCATGACCACTGAGTTGGAGCTTTGACGCGCAAAACTCTGAGCCTCTTCGTCTTCGAAAACAACCTCTGCTATATCGCGCAGATAAACGATGTTTCCTTTTTCTTGCTTGACGATGATATTACCGAGCTCTTCAGCGTTTTTAATATCACCAACCACACGCACCGTTCTTCGCATTTCATCTTGGAGCATGCTACCCGCAGAAACGGTTATGTTTTCGGAGTTGATGGCGTTGGCAATGTCATTGAAGCTGATTTCGCTTGCTTGCATTTGAAACAGGTCAACGTTGACCTTCATCTCTTTTTCTTGAACGCCTCTGATATCGACCTCAGTAATTTCTGACAATTTTTCGATCTTTTCTTCGAGATACTCAGCATATTCATTGAGTTGTTCCAAGCTGAAATCGCCACTCAGATTAATGTTCATCACTGGTGTTAGCTCCGAAATATTCATTTCAAATACATTCGGATCAGCCGGCAGGTCCCTCGGAAATTCTGGATCTCCCATTGCAATGTCCACCTTGTCCTTTACCTTACCCAGGGCTTCCTCAGGTGTAATGCTGAAATCAAATTCGATAAACACCGTTGAGTAGCCTTCAACCGAAGTAGAGGTCATTCTGTCAATACCCGATATTGCACCTATCTCTTTTTCAAGTGGCCTCGTCACTAGCTTTTCAATGTCGAGCGCAGAGTTTCCTGGGTAGGGTGTCCCCACATATATCTGCGGGATAACAATCTCGGGAAAGCTTTCGCGAGGCATGTTGATGTAGGAGATCAATCCAGCTATCACCATGATCACCAAGATGACGATGACGGTCATGCGATTATTAATACTCGCTGAACTCAGCCCAAATTGGCGGTTATGTTTCTTGTTTTCAGATTCCATTTGGATTCAATTTTTTAGTGTCAATTCAATTTTGAACGTTAACTGTATCACCGTCCTTAATAGAGCGTGCGCCTTTGTCAATAAGGATTTCATCTCCTCTGAGTCCGCTTAAAATCTCTATTTGATCGTTGTACGTCATGCCAGTAGTTACAGCTACTTTCTTTGCTTTATTGTCTTCTAATGCGTAGACAAACTCTTCACCATCAGGAGTCATTTGCACCAATGAAGCTGAAATAACTACTGCCGAATCTGCCACGTAGTCTCTGATTTTTAATTCAGCCAATAGATTTGGCTTCAGCTTGCCTTCTTCATTTTTTAATCCCAGCCTAACTTTAAATGTTCGGTTGTTTGGGTTGATAAAACTACCTAGTCTCTCTATGGTTGTAGATTGGGCCAATCCAATGCTTGGGAAAGAAACGTTCACTTTGTCGCCTGCTTTTAGGCTGCTGAGGTATCGTTCTGTAACATCTGATTTGATATACATGTTATCAGTATTAACCAATCTGAATGCGGGCATTTGCGGAGCAGCCATTTCGCCTTCTTTAGGAAAAATTTCATCAATGATTCCGCTGAAAGGGGCAGTTATGGTGTAAAGTGCAAGCTGAGATTGAAGCGCTTCGAGGTTTTGCTTGAGCGATTCGAAGTTGTTTTTGGCTTCTAGGAACTGGATCTCAGAACCAATTTTTTGATCCCAGAGTGACGATTGCTTTTTGTAAACAATTTCAGCAAGACTCAAGCGTGACTTTACTTCATCAATTTGATTGCTAACGATTTTTCTGTCAATGGTCAAAAGCACTTGCCCTTTGCTCACTTTATCGCCTTCACTTACTTTGATAGAAGTAATCTTTCCAGCTGCCTCAGGGTAAATCTGTGCGTTTTGATCAGACTCTACGATACCTTGTACTGTAAAGAAATGCTCAAAAGTTTGTGGAGCGAGTTCAAGTGTTGAAACATTCGTAATTCTGACGTTGCGAGAAGTGTCTTGATCAGAAATGGCCGCCTCGATAGAAGTTATTCTTTCTGTGATTTCGGCACGAGCGCTCTTTAGTGAATCGCGTTCAGCTTTTAATTGATCAAGCGGACTATTTTCTGCCGCTGGGCCGCATGCCACAGCGATGATTGCGATGGCTAAGGATGATGCTAATGGTCGCATGAAGGAAGTATATGATGTGTGTTTTGTTGTCATGGCTTAATTGTTTCCTAGTGCTTTGTCTAAGGCTAGTTTTGCGTTGAAAAGATTTTGAGCTGTGTTTATGTATATAGATAATGTTTGCAAGTATTGTGACTCTGATTGCGCATAGTCTAAGCTTGAAACAACACCTTGTTGGTATTTGGCATTGGTTGATTTTTTGATGCTTTCAGCCAATTCGAGGTTTTCCTTCGCTACAGTCATGTTTTGCAGTGCGCTGGCATAGTCACCTTGGGCGGTTTTGGCCTGCATGGTTAAGTTTTGTTCAACTTGGCGTTTTTGACTTTGAGTTTTCTCCAATTCGAACTTGGCTTGTTTCGTCTTATAATAGCGCATGCCAGACGCGAAAATTGGAACCTTCAATTGCAATCCGGCAATGGTTGTTGGGTAAAATGTATTGGAAAACAAGTCCGAGAAATCTTGACTAAACCCATTTTGACTATGGTTGAAAAAGGCCGCTAGTTGAGGGTAGTTTTTGGTTCTTTCTGCCGACAACGATAACTCAGAAAGCTCGATGCCTTGATTTACTATTCGATAATCAATGTGGTTTTGAATGGAAAATGTTTGGTCTAGTACCGTTGCTTCTTCCACGGTTCCTAATAGATCCTCAAATGTTTCGGATAGTGTTATTTCTTGATCAGAACCCACACCAATTTGAAACTTCAACGCATCCATAACAGAAGCGCGTTGCCTTTCAATCATATCGATTTGATACTGCAGATTTGCTTGCGCCAATCGCACTTGATCAGCATCTTGTTTTTCTGCAAAACCCACTTCGTACAACGCTTTTGTTTCTGCGGTACTTTGATCTACTGTTAACTTATTTGCCTTAAGTGATTCAAGCGTTTTGTCGAGAGACAGAACAGCGAAATAGGTTTGGGCGATCTGATTTTTTACTTGAATTTCAGCACTCTCTTTTGAAAGTTGAGAATAGTTGAGGTAAGCCTTAGATGCCTTTAGCCCTACAAAATAGCTTCCATCAAAAAGCAATTGAGAAGCACTTATTCCAGCAGTTGCTGAATAAGGCAATCCAAATTGCAGAGGAACCAATATGTCGGCAGGGGCAGTTGGATCAAAGGTGTTTGCTTGAGCCACCTGTGTAGGAATGTCTAAATAATAATTCATTCCGGCTTCTCCGTTGACCTGAGGCAGGCCAATGGCCGTTGTTTCTTTGACCTTGGCTTCTGAAATTTGAATGTCTAAAGTAGCTTGTTTAAGCTGTTCGTTGTTTTTGATGGCGTAAGCCTGTGCTTCAGCTAAGCTAAATACTTGTGCCGAAGCGCTTTGGGATTGAGCATCGTAAATGCCAAAGCTCATAGCAAAGCCTATGATGAGTAGTGATCGCATGAATTATAATTGGATGTTTTCTTGTTTGATTTTTTCTTTCAGATAGGCCAATCCTTTTTCACTTGCTACGCCTCTAATGTGATAGCGCATCATTTCAAAGTGGATGGTTTTAAAGTCGTACTTGTCTGCCGGAAAAATTTCACCATCAGTACACATTTCCATTTTACTTGCGTATAGTCTGGAAACGATAAATGGATCTAGATTTTCTCTGTACAATCCTTGTTCTATTCCTCGCTCAATGTTCTGTTGAATACAATCAGCAACGAAACTTGTTCTAAATTCTTTAAAAATTGACCATGCTTCAGGATGATATTTCTGCATGTCATAGTTGATAGACGGGTGAATTTGACCAAACTTTTGACTGATGTCTTTGCTCAGTTCAAAAAGCATGTCAATGGCGTTTTCATGTACCTCACACAAGTGATTTGCAAGGGCTTTTTCATGATCCACGATTTGTTGCATTACCTTGACAACGAGGTCGTTTTTATCGGTAACAAAGAGGTAAAGCGTCTTTTTAGAAATACCCAATTGCCGCGCAATGTCGTCCATGGTCATGCTCTTGATGCCCAGGCGCATAAAAAGTAGGGCCGTTTTTCCTAAAATTTCAATGCCTTTTTCGTCCATTCGAATTTTTCCTTTGAGGATGCGAATGTAGAAACATTATTTATTCAGGAAACAAAAACTGACAAAAACGTTTCCTGTGTGCTCAGTGGTTAATCTCCTTGATGAGCGGCATTGTTGTCAAAGCCCTTTTTTGAGCATGTCACGATTGTAAACCCAAATGCACCTTTGACGTGTATCTTGGGCGTCAATTATCAAAACAAACCCTGCTATATAAGCGATTGTGCCAACTATGATTGGCGCAGGGTTCACGGTAGCTGCAGATAAGGCCATCCCTGGTACTATAGTTAGTGCCAAGAGTGAACCACCAATCGATTTTCTTGCGTATTTTTTTCTGAGCTCTTCGGCTGCAGGCGATTGTTTGATTTGCCGTCTTCAATGTTGATTGAAAACTCCATAGTTTTTCTTTTTGCCTCCAATTTCAAAACCATTATTCAGCATAATCATAGTAGTTTCATCATAAGTGCGCATTACCTCATCAATCGTCAACTCCTCTTCAAATTGGGCATGACCGGATAATGGAATGACAATTAGCATGAATAGACCTACAGCCAAAAGCAGCGTTCTGAATTGGCCAAACCTTGAGGGTGAAAACATAGTTCTGAAGTTTTGTCGAGTTATTGTTTTTCAAATTCCAATGAGAAACTTGTATGCCGCTAAGATATTGTTTGGACATTCACTTTTTAAACCAACTTTTCCTGAAGAAGCTCCTTAATGATATTCAAAGGTTCATCGATGAAAGTCTAAAGGCGCTTATTAATGGTTTCGACTATTTTTGAGGCATGAAGGCTCACCACATCAAGCACATTTTATTGGCATCATTTGCTCTCGGAACAATTTTAACCTCGTCTTCCTGCAAAAGAACTGGTTGCAAGAAAGATGTGCCTTGTGTAGACAATTTTGATGCAAAGGCAGAAAAGGCAGGCGATTGTCAGGGGTGTACGGTGTTTGGAGCTTACAATTATTGTCCTGAAGCAGACTTAAATAGCAATCGATGTGTTTTTGTTCGGGAGTTTTATAGTGAGTATGGAACCGATGGATGGATCGATGTTTGGGTAGCCGATTCTAGCAATAATAGCGCACCAGATCGATTGAGGTATGAAGGAAAGATTTCTTCTTTCCCTGTGAGAATTCCAGAATGCGAAAGCTCTGACAGCTCGCTATCAGTGGTGAGAAGACCAGGGGAGTACTACTATGAAATTGAAACTCAAACTGGAATATTGGAATGGGGATGGGTTATTTTTAGAGAAGAGGGGTGCCGCCTCATAGACGTTTACTAGCGATCTGAAATCTCTTCATTTCGTTGGCCTCCAATTCATTGCTACTTCTTTCCTTTGCAACTCAATTTTGAATTGCACATCATGAATATTAAAGAGGTCATTGCCAACGAACCTATTGGACAAGAAATAGAGCTTAAAGGCTGGGTTCGTACGTTTAGAAGCAATAGGTTTATTGCGCTCAACGATGGTTCTACGGTGAAGAACTTTCAAATTGTAGTAGACTTCGAAAGCGAATCAGAAGAAACCTTAAAGCGCATTACAACGGGGGCGTGTTTGAAAGTGATTGGAGTTGTAGTTGAATCTCAGGGAGCAGGACAATCCATAGAATTGAACAGCAAGTCTATCGAAATTTTAGGCGATTCTCATCCTGAAGAGTATCCGCTCCAACCAAAGAAACACTCGATGGAATTCTTGCGCGAGATCGCCCACTTGCGTCCGCGAACTCAAACATTTGGAGCGATCTTCAGATTGCGTCACGCACTTCAATTTGCCATACATAATTATTTTAACGACAATGGCTTCTTCATGGTCCATACACCCATCATCACAGGATCAGATGCTGAAGGAGCAGGTGAAATGTTTCGTGTGAGCACGCTTGATCCCGAATATCCGCCAAGAAACGAGGACGGAAGCATTAACTGGAAGGAAGACTTCTTTGGTAAAGAGACGAACCTAACTGTTTCAGGTCAACTAGAGGCTGAACTTTTTGCTTTGGGCTTGGGTAAGGTGTACACCTTTGGGCCAACGTTTAGAGCCGAAAACTCCAATACAACACGCCATTTAGCTGAGTTTTGGATGATCGAGCCAGAAGTAGCATTTAATGATTTATTCGACAACATGAACTTGGCCGAAGACTGCTTGAAGTATGTCATTCGCTACATTATGGAGAACTGCGTGGATGATCTGAATTTCTTGCACGAACGGCAAATTCAGGAAGAGAAAGGATTGCAAGAAGACAAGCGTTCTATGCCGTTGTTGGATAAATTGAAGTTTGTTTCAGAAAACGAATTTGTGCGATGCAGTTACACCGAAGCCATCGAAATTTTAAGGAACAGCAAACCAAATAAGAAGAAGAAGTTCCAATACATCATAGAGGAATGGGGTGCCGACTTGCAGAGCGAGCATGAACGCTATTTGGTAGAAAAGCATTTTGGTAAACCCGTAATTTTATACGATTATCCTGCTTCTATCAAGGCTTTTTATATGCGTCTAAATGAAGACGGTAAAACAGTGCGGGCCATGGACATCCTTTTTCCAGGAATCGGTGAAATAGTTGGCGGTTCGCAAAGAGAAGAACGGTATGACGTTCTTAAAAAGAAAGTGACTGATTTTGGCATCGAAGAAGAGTCGCTATGGTGGTATCTTGAAACAAGAAAATTTGGAACGTGCGTTCACAGTGGGTTTGGTCTTGGTTTTGAGCGATTGATCAACTTTGTAACCGGCATGACCAATATTCGTGATGTAATTCCTTTTCCGAGAACACCAAAAAATGCCGAATTTTAACGGGTAAAATCAGGTTAGCTCCTAAGAGCCAATAAATATACCATGGCGTTAAAGCAATCATTACAGCAGAAAATGCTTCAAAAACTGAGTCCTCAGCAGATTCAGTTGATGAAAATGCTGCAATTGCCAACCATTGCCTTAGAAGCACGCATCAAAGAAGAGATGGAGGTCAACCCTGCCTTAGAAGAAGGCAAGGATGATGCACGAGACGATGCAGATGATTATCAAGAAGACGATTACGGAGAAGAGGTTAGTGAAGCTGAAAAAGAATTCGACTTTAGCGATTATATGGATGATGACGATACGCCAGATTATAAGTATCAATCCAGTAATTATTCATCTGATGATGAAGAGAAAAGTGTCCCCATCGGCACAGCGTCTACTTTTCACGATCGGTTGCTCTCTCAATTGAACCTCTCCAGGCTGACTGAACAAGAGGCCATAATATGCGAGCATTTAGTTGGCAGTTTGGACGATAGCGGATACTTGAGAAGAGAGTTGTCTTCCATTGTTGACGACATGGCCTTCACTCAGAACATCATGGTTACGGAAGAGCAATTGGAGGAGTTACTTGTTAAGCATATTCAAGATTTAGATCCGGCAGGCATCGGAGCGCGTGATTTGAGGGAGTGTCTTCTGATACAACTAAAGAGGAAGGAACATGCCGTTACAGTGCGCACCGCCATTGAGGTTTTAGAGAATCATTACACAGAGTTCATTAAAAAGCACTACGATAAAATCACGCACTGGCTTGAGATCAGTGACGATGATTTAAAAGATGCCATTGATGAGATCACCCACCTCAATCCGAAGCCCGGAAATTCATTGAATGAGTCTTCAAGACCAATTGAACAGGTTATTCCTGATTTTACGGTCACCAATGAGGGCGACAAATTGCAGGTGTTGCTCAATGGCAGAAACGCACCTGAATTGCGCCTATCGAAGAAATACTCCGAAATGTTGGATGATTTTGCGCGCATCAAAGGCAAGCCGAATAAAGCACAGCGAGATGCTATGATGTTTGTAAAGCAAAAATTAGACAGCGCACGGTGGTTTGTTGAAGCCATAAAGCAACGACAGAATACGCTCATCATGACAATGGAAGCGATCGTTGAATACCAACGGGCTTATTTCGAGACGGGCGATGAAACCAAAATGCGACCAATGATTCTCAAGGATATTGCTGAAAGGGTCGGTATGGACATCAGCACCATCAGTCGAGTATCCAACAGCAAGTATGTGCAAACATCTTATGGCACATTTCCCCTTAAATATTTTTTCTCTGAATCACTTACCAATGACGAAGGAGAAGAGGTTAGTACGCGGGAAGTAAAGAAAATTTTAAAGGACTTGATTGATTCAGAAGACAAAAAGAAGCCCTGGACAGATGAGCATATGGTGAAGGAGTTGAAGGATAAAGGTTATAATATTGCAAGGCGAACTGTTGCTAAATACCGTGAACAATTGGATATTCCGGTGGCGCGACTGAGAAAAGAATTATGAGGAAGGCAGCTCAAATTACTTCTTATGTGTTCCATCCTGTGTTTTTGCCCACAGCTGGATTGCTTTTTGTGTTTAGTTTAAACACATACATTTCTCAAACCATGTCTACGCCTGCTCAGTTTTTCATTTTGGCATGGGTATTCATCAATACGTTATTACTTCCTTTGCTTTTTACGCTGTTTTTGCGGTGGAGAAACTTGGTTGATTCTATAGAACTTCATTCTAGAAAAGATCGATTGGTACCGTTTGCCTTTTCTATGATTTTGTACTTTGTCAACTACTATTTGATGAAAGGAATTCCTCTTCCAGAGGTGTTTTACAGTATTTTCTTAGGCAGTAGCATTGCTGTTACCCTGGGTTTCATCCTAACTTTTTACACCAAGATCAGCATTCACATGATCGGTATGGGTGGACTAACTGCAGGTATATATGCCGTTGCATTGGTTTACGATTTACCAATTGTAGGCTTCGTAATGCTTGGACTTGTAGCAAGCGGGATGGTCGGCAGCGCGAGATATATATTGGAGTCTCACGACTTAAGACAAATTTACTTTGGCTGGATCACAGGTTTTCTAGCTGTGTACTTGCCTATAATTAACGGCTGGGGCTAATCAAGCGCCCACTTTCTGAATTTCCAAAAACTGGATACCCCATTCTAGGGGATGAATATTGTTTCGGGTAAAATTGATCATTTGCATGTCCATGTAGAAATGGGCAAAAATGAACTCATCCAATTTTAGGCTGTATTGCGGCCCGATAGATCCCATTTATTTATCGATGTGCAAGGTCATCTTTTCCTTCAATAACTCATGGATTTCGGTACTTGATGTTTGTATCGTAACAGTGCTTGCTACGAGGTCAACGGTAATAACCGATGGTTCTGTTGTACTCGTTTCAATTTTTTCTCCCCTAACATTCACGTTCAATTTTGAACTTTTGAATACATGGATATTGTCCTGTGCACTGAGCGTTAGAACAAAAATGGAGAGGATAACGGTGGTAAAAACTTTCATGCGTAAATCTTTTCTTCGTCTATCAAATGTAATGAACTAAGAAGTCGAGCGGTAATTTTGGTCGCTATGCATAGCTAGATTCTTCCTTTTAACTCGCTCGTAGATCATGGTAACAGCCAGTAAATAGCCCAATAAATACATGGCGTCTTCTGCTGGTACAGTGCCAATTCGTAGCCCCATATTATGCATGTTATTGTACCAAACGATCGGCTCTTCAGTAAATGAACCCGTCAGCCATCCATTCATGATTAAAAAGGGAATCAAACTCACGAAGTATCCTAGATAAAAGCGGCCCATCCAGTCATTTTTAAAAAAGAAAAACTGCAATGACAGGACCACAGCAGTGAAATAAAAACAAATGGTAGTGTAGAGTTTAGGCGAGAAGTAGGTGCCAAGAAATAGCGTACAGAGCAAGAAGAAAAACGTGATGGATTGATGGTAATTCTTCAAAAGATCTTTTTTTATGAAATAATTTAAGACCTCGTAAATAAATAGGCAGGCGAAAGGAACAGTCAAGAAAAAATTGTATTCCTCCAAAGGCAGTCGGCCGATATATATTCCAATGAGATATCGTTCGTTAAATCCCCAAACCTCCAATGCAGTGAATAGCTCATCCCACGCCAAAAAAATTCCACCGACAATGGCAGTAGCGGTGAAGATGGCCTTCCAATTTTTGAGAAACCGAAGACGCCTTTCGTAACTCTGTGCTAGCGGATAGGCTATCGTTAGCAGGTTAATAAGTAAGTAATGATAGTGATCTGGAATCATTTGCTGCGCATTGCTTCTCGAAAGTATTTGATCGGAACGACCAACATGCCAAAACATTCCCCATCTTCTTTATTCAAATGCTTATGGTGGACTTTATGCGCTTTCCTAATCGCTCGTAAGTAGACGTTATTGGTGCATTTAAACCAAGGAAGCCGTTGATGTATGAAAACTTCGTGTACCAAAAAGTACGCGATACCATAGAATAATATCCCAAACCCTATGGGTACCCTAAAGTCATTGCCAGCCATCATACCAAACATGATCAATAGCCAACTTGGAATGGCATAAATGAGGAAATAAACGTCATTTTTTTCGAAGACTCCGCTGGAGGGCTGATGATGATCTTTGTGAAAGTACCATCCCAAGCCGTGCATTACATACTTATGCGTGGCCCAAGCCATGAATTCCATTACGAAGAATGTTAGAACCAATATCAAGAGGTGGGTGATCACAATTGAATCAAATTTAATATTCCAAAGAAGAATAATTCAACGGCATAAACAGCCCAGGCTATCCGAGTGTTCAATTTTATGCGGCTCATTTGCCAAATAGCGGAGATGATGAATGCCACAATAAACCAAGCTGCATAGTTGGAGAAAGGAGGTAAACCATTTTCCCATGTCCAAAAGTCATAAGAAATCGCCACCGGTTCGATCAAGTAATCGAGCGTCACCATCAGTGCTGCTGAAACCAAGGCTTTGGTTACGACTGTTTGACCAAACCTAACCGCAATCGCATTGGTAGAATAGAGCAGAATGAGCCAATTAAGTCCTATGATTAGTGGTGTGTTCAACAACTTAATACCTAGTGCACTGCCGTATGCGTAGTTTCCAAAAGGAAAGCCTGTGTTTACTCCAAGCACCTCAATCGCAAACCCCAAGAGATATGTCACAAGAAAAACCTTTGAAAATCTGTTTTGCGCATCGTTGATGCCGATAATTAATGCAGTAAGCAGAAGATTCAACGGGGTGAGTTGTAAAAACTCTTGAGCATCACCAAAAACCACACCTCCAATACCCACCAAATGGAAGATTATCAATACCGCAACTGATATGTTGGTTTTTGTAAGCACCGTATCAGATCATTTCCGAGGTTATTTTACCTGAAAGCAGCGCCAAGGGGATTCCCCCTCCGGGATGCACACTTGATCCGCAAAAGAACAAATTGTCAATCGATGAAGAGAAATTGGGGTGCCGTAAAAATGCAGAGAATTGACTGTTTGATGCATTGCCGTATAAGGCGCCCTGATAACTAAGTGTGTCTTGTTGGATGCCTTCAGGAGTCCATATTTTTTCCACTTCGATCAAAGGTTCTATATGCACTTCGAGTATTCTATTGAGCTTTCGAATAACAGATTTACGCACCCTCCTCGAAATTTCATCCCAGTTTTGGTGCTCATGGTGCGGTGCGTTGATCATGACAAACCAATTTTCACAACCCGAAGGAGCATCTGGTTTTTCGTATTTACTTGAAATGTTAATATAAATTGTTGGGTCATCGATGATATCGCCACGATCAAACATGGAATCGAACTCCTCCTTGTATCGCCCGCTGAATAGAATATTATGAAGTCCTAGTGCTCTGAATTCCTTTTTTATACCCCAATAGAAAACGAGGGCTGAGCTTGATCTTTCTTGATTTAGAATTTTTTCTGGTGCCTTCACATTTGGCATTAGTTTCCGGTATGTATAAAATACATCCATGTTGCTCACTACCTTATCTGTGGGCACCTCATGTCCATTTACCAAAATGCCAACAGCTTTCTTGTGCTTTACAGTGATTTGATCGACTCTGCTTTTGAATTGGAATTTCACCCCGAGTTCTACGGCTAATTGATGCAGTGCCTTTGGTATCTGCTCCATGCCTCCTTTCGGAAAATAAGTTCCAAACCCATGTTCGAGCCATGGGATCACATTTAAAATGCCGGGGGCTTTGTGTGGATGGGATCCATTATACGTTGCAAATCGATCAAAAAGTTGCACCAAATGAGGCTCCCCAAGCCTGATCATGTTCGCCCGATGCATTGATGTGAACAAGTCGTACTGCCTAATTTTTAGCAATGCCCTAAGGGTGTCTTTTGACAGCCATGTGGCGCTCTTGTGCAATGACTTTTCCAAGAAAATGGATGCTGAATGATCGTAGATGTTTTTGATATGATTGAAGTATTCAATCAAATCCGATTTTGGATACCGCAACACCCGTTCTACTTCATTGGCAAAATGCTCCGGATCGCTTTTTGCGGCTAGAATGGTTTTATCATCCCAAAAACAGGTGCAAGCTTCTTCCACTTGCTCAAATTGGAAATAATCAGAAGGGTTTTTACCCGCTAGAACAAAGAGTTCAGTGACAAACTGAGGCATGGTGAATAAAGAAGGGCCTCCATCAAATCGGTATTCACCCAATTGAAATGCGTGAAGCTTACCTCCAGGATAATCGTTGGCTTCGTATACAGTTACATCATAACCTTTTCGTTGCAATCGAATGCTTGCCGCTAACCCAGCTATTCCCGAACCAATAATTGCAACTTTCATGAGGTTGATTTGAACAAGTCTTCAAACATACTCACCTAAAAGATTGTTTCAATCGTGATGAAATTAGGTTTTCTACATAAAGCGTTGATCCTCTTTTTTCTTGGCTTGGTTATACTATTTGCGTTTACCGCTCCGTCACAGAAAGAGTTGAATACCGACCGTTTGGATTTTTCAGTTTTAGAAAGTGATGCTCTCTATTTCAGAAACTTACGGCAGTATTTCTACACTAAAAGGACCAGAGAAGATGCCAATTATGATCTTTTCTATTTAAAATCGAACGGGAATGATTCGAGTCAAAACGCAGCCAATTTTACCATTGTGAGCAACTGGCTGAACGACATGGCCTACATCATGTTTACGGTCGATTCTAGCAGAATTGAACCAAATCATCTAGTGGTGTCATCTTTTTCAGACACCTTCCTTCTTGACGCAATGAATATGGAGGAACATCAATATATGGCATCGAGGGTCTACGCTTCTTTTGTTGATGACGCATGCCAATATTTCCTTGTAGATGAGAATCAAGCAATGCTTGAAATTTGGAAAACTAGGGAAGATAGAAAGAAGATGAAAAGGGTATTGAAGGACTACTTTAGGTTAGTTGGCGCTCTTTAGTTTGAGGGGTATACTTACGGTGAACGTTGAGCCTTCTTTTTCAACACTTTCAGCATTTATTGTTCCACCAATTCCAGTCACATATTTGATTACCATGCGCAAGCCTAATCCAGCTCCATATTCGTTGTTGGTTCCTAAAATCGATTCATCTCCTTTTATCAATATTTTTTGGAGTTTGTCGGGAGCAATGCCAATTCCAAAGTCGCGCACCTTAGTAATTGCGTAGCCTTTGTCTTCAGTGTATTCGATTTCAATTTTTGAATTGTGGTGAGAATACTTAATGGCGTTGGAAATCAAGTTGCGCAATATCAACAAAGATGCCATGCGGTCCGTTTCCACATTAATGCTTGAATGTGCCTTAACAAGGAGTTTAATGTTTTTAAGCTTCGCCAATGGCATTGAAATACTAATTACTTCTCCACCACATCTGACCATTTAAATGGAATGCGTGAGGGAACATATCCATTGCGTTGCGAAATAGCCCAGCCAACGAATGAGTCGAACATGAGCGCTAGATCGGCACTTTGGCGATATAAGTCTTTCGATAGGATGGCAAATTCAGCGGCATTAATATCATGCGATTGCAGTAATTCCAAGGTGAGTTTCACATTGTTAAGAGGTCCTCTAAAATCGTGGCTGATCATGGAAATGATGCGTTGGTTCACTTCCAAGGAGTCTTCCAATGAATGCACCAGTCGTTTCCTTTGCAACCAATACACAAATATGATAATTGAGAGCACCAGCAAAATGACCAAGCTGAGGCTAATGAAGATCAAACGTAAATTACTTTGCTCCAACTGGAGCGATTTTACTTTCGACTCATATTCGAGATTGTGAATTTCATTCTGCTTTTGCTCTCGGTAAAATGCCGCCTCCAGTTGAAGGGCATTCATGGAGTCTTCTTTATCTCTAAATTGAAGTTTGAGCTCAGAAAATCGCTTGAAGTAATCAAAATCCTTTTTCGGATCAGAATCTTGATAGAGCTGAAACAAGCCCTCCAACGCGATCATTTCTTCATAATGGTCAAATGCATCAATCGCAAATTGGAGCCCTATTGTGAATTCGTTAAGAGCATTTTCGAAATTTCCGCGTTCCAACTGAATGTTGCCGATATTGTTGTGGGCTTCGGCAACACCAGACAGGTGGTTGATATTGGTGAAGAGACCAATGGCTTGTTCAGAATATTTGGCTGCACTATCGAGCATCCCTAGCTTTCTAAATATCAAACCAAGATTACCAACGGGGTATGCCAGTTCAGGATTTCCTGGAGATAGTTTTTCATGGTAATGTTTTGACTTTCGAATGAACAGGAGTGCACTGTCTAGATCTCCATTTCTGTAGTAAATCCAGCCCAACGTATTGTAGAAGTCATCGTTCAAATGGTCCAGCTTGCAGTCGATGTGATCTTTAGCCTTCAACAAATAGCTCTTAGCCTTGAAGGGATCATTGAGTTGATCATACACATCTGCCATTGAAATATAAAGGTCGGTGAGGGCTTCTTGGTTGTTTTGACCGATATAAATGTTCTCCGCTTCTAAATAGTTTTTAATGGCTTGAGGCCATCTTTCAAAATAGGCTTCTGTAAGCCCAATTCGATCAAAATAAACACCCAAGTAAGATGGATGCTTGGTAAGTATGGCGTCAATTTGATCACTGATTTCTTCGCGATATGAAGAATCATCGATGCATTCACGCATTTCGAGCTCTTGGAGAAGACTCAGCATCAGAAGAGAATCGTTGCCTTCTTCAATGCAAAATTGCTTGAATTCGACTGCACGTTTTACTCCTTCATTACACCGGCTGTAATACCTAAAGAAATCAAACGCCTGTAAGTATGCTTTAGCGATGATTCTGAATGCTGGAAGCTCTTCCTCGACAACGGCAAAAACACTGTCGTAATGGACTTGCGCGGCTTCCTCATTGGCGGATATTTGGTCGAGTGTCGCATCGGTAAGCAACCAACTTATTTCAATTTCTACAGAGCTGTTTTTTTTTGAATCGCGCCTCCGTTAAGCAGATTTTAGCACTATCTACCATCGTATACTTCGCAAATGCCTCACACTGCGCGAACTTGAACATCCTTATTTTAGGATTCTTTTCGGCCTGTATACGCAATGAATCCAATTCTGGGGTCTGGCCAATAGAAAGACTGCTAACTGTGAAAAACAGAAGGACTAGGGGTATGTATTTCAGTGTCTTTTTGAGCACGTATAGTTAATGCTATGGTCTCAAATATCTGCATTTTTGAGGGGATCAATTCCTTTATTTTTAATTGTTGTCCATAAGAGAAAACTACAGTCTTTCCTCTCAAATTTGGAACATAACTGCGGTTTAATCGTTAACCGAATTATGATAATTGAACTCAAAGATCAAGATAGGGTCATTGAAATGGCTTGGGAAGACAGGACTCCTTTTGAAGCGATAGAGTTTCAATTTGGCTTATCTGAAAGTCAAGTGATCGAATTGATGAGGAACAACTTGAAAGACTCCAGTTTTCAGTTATGGCGGAAGAGGGTTTCGGGGAGGAAAACCAAGCATACAAAGCTGCGGAACTTCGATGAAGGACGGCATAAATGTTCACGTCAGCGCACGATATCCAATAACAAGATATCTAAGCGCTAGAAAAACACTTCATTTGTGTCATGAATCGCGCTACTCGTCAGAAGGCTGATAGTCTTTACTTGTTTTTAGCAACGCTGTTTATCACAGCACTCATAGTTTGTAATTTGATTGCAAACAAGTTTGTTACGGTAGATTTGGGGTTCAAGATATTCACCATTTCTGCGGGAGTTTTGCCCTATCCGATCACTTTTTTGATTACAGATATTCTATCTGAGATTTATGGCAGAGCTAAGACCAATAAAGTGGTGTTAATGGGGTTTTTTGCCCTCATCTTCACCTTGTTTATCTTGTGGCTTGGAAGTCAATTTCCTTCAATAGTAGCATCACCGCTTTCTGACGAGCTCTACCAAAGGGCTTATGGAAACTCATGGCGAGTGATTATGTCCTCAATGGTAGCTTACATCGTTGCGCAATTGGTTGATGTGCGACTTTTTCATTTTTGGAAGAAAATGACCGGTGGAAAGCACCTATGGTTGCGCAATAATGCTTCCACGATTCTTTCTCAACTGGTCGACACAACCCTCGTTATCTTGGTTCTGTTTGCTGGCGAATTGGAGTGGTCGGTGATTGGCGGTTACATTCGTGACGGGTGGATGTTCAAGGCCCTAGTAGCGCTTGCAGACACACCGTTTCTTTATGCTACCACGTGGTTTATTCGCAAGCGACTTAAGCTGAAATTTGCCCAAGAAGTAAATTAAAGCTTCACCACCTTGCAGGTTTGATATGTTGTTTCATCTCGAATAACGAAAACACCGCGATCCTCGAATTCCAATTCGATTCTTGTGCTATTCACGGTCGTTTTTAGGCAATCTAATTCTCTTCCTTGAAGATCAAAAAGCGAAATGGCATCGAGCTTTGTAAGCAGTGTACCTTGGTCTAGCATGAGCACAACACGTTCACCTTCTACACGGCATTTCATGGCATTTTTTGATCTAAATCGAGGGTCGATGTCGGTTAAGTCTACGCTCGGAACGTTGATTTCGATTGATCGCGTGCAGTTGTTTGAATCAATTATTGTAGCTTGGTAAATTCCAGCAATAAGCTGTGTGGCGGTGGCTCCTGATTGATTTAAGCTATCGTTCCAAGAAATTGTATACGGTGGCGTTCCTCCAAATACATCGAGGGAGACCCTTCCCAAGCCGTCCATGTTTGTATCTGAATGAACATCTATGTAGGCTAATATTTGATCTGGTTGACGTATTGTAAACGAGGTGTCTTTATGGCAATTGAAATTATCAGAAATAGTCAAACGGTAATTTCCAGCAGGAACATTGACCGAGGATGCAGAGTCTTGATTGGACCATAAATAGTTGAATGGGGGTGAACCACCTGAGGGAAATACAGCAATATGTCCGCTGCTTTCGTCATGGCATTTGGCGTCTTTTGAACTACCGTGAAATATGATGGGATGAGAATTTGTGGGGCCTTCAATGATCACTGAGTCTATGACAGCGCACTCCCCTTGATCGGTCACCGTAAAATTGTAAGTCCCGAGGCTTAGGTTTGAGAGATAGCTTGAAGTAGATGAATTATCCCATTCGTAGATGTACAACGCATTTGAGTCAGTGGGTATAAGTTCAATAAAGCCATCATTAAAGCAGCTTGCATGATCAGTGTTTACTGTGAATAAGGGATAATCACGTTCAATTATAGTTATGGGTGAAGAGGTTGCCGAAACACCAAACTGATTGACAACCATGACTGTATAGCTTCCTGCCGAGCTTACATATATGCTATCCGAAGTTTCTCCATTAGACCAAGTGATATTGGGGTAACTTCCATTCAGTGTTAGGAGTATAGAATCGTCTCCGCAAATTGTCAAGCCAAATGCGTCAAAGTTCGGTGTTAAAATGGTCGGCAATGGGCTCGGTGCCGCACATTCACTAATCAAATAGGTTTGGTTTGTTTGAAGGTTGTAATGAGATGTTTGAAGACCAGATGGCCAATGAACAACCAAGGAATCTAGAACATTAGATCCAAGTAATGGGACAATTTTCTCATTCGAGTTTTGGCCTAAAAAACTCTGGGAGCCATGAATTGAAAAAAGCCGCGCGCTTCCTCCTACATAAGCATAGAAAGTAGCTCCAATTGCGTCTCTGTTTGATTGACATCCTTCAAATCTGAAAGAAATAGATTCGCTTGAGATAGGAGTGTTATTCTCCCAGATGATGGACTTCGTATTCCATGAACAATGAACAGCAATATCTGTCATGCGGTCTTTATTGAAATCACCAATCGTATTGCAAAATGCAAACAGAGAGTCACCAGGGATATTAAAATTTGTGAAGGGAGTTGACCCATGATTAATAAACAGGGCGCTTGGTTGAAGATTGTTGATAGGTTCGTATTCAGTGGTGACATACAAGTCTTCATCCCCATCTTGATCTGCGTCAAAAAAGTTGTTTCCCCAGCCAAATCCGTTCACAAAATCTACCCCCATTTCGGTTCCTACCTCTGTGAATGTTCCATCATTGTTATTTCGCAACAATTTGCTGTCTTGACCTCGGTCGGTGATATGGATATCAAGGTCTAGATCACCATCGTAGTCACCTACCGCCAAACCCATGGCGTCAAGATGCATATTTGTGCCTGATTGAGTGCTGACATCTGTAAAGGTAGAGTCACCGTTGTTTCTGTATAGGGTGTTGCCGTCATGAAAATCATTTGCAACATACATATCCAAAAGCCCGTCATTATTATAATCAATGACAATAGCATGGAAGCTTCTTTTAAAACCGTTGGCGGTCCCTGAAACAGCAGTAGCATCTTGAAAAACATTGTTTGAATCTTGAAAAAACATGGTGTTTGTTGAAGAAGAGCTGTAAGCACATAGATAGAAGTCAAGGAGCCCATCGTTGTTGAAGTCACCAAACACTCCTCCTCTGCGGGCCACTCCGCCTAAACCAGAAAGTCCAACCAACGAAGTGATCTCTGCATATGTTCCAGATACATTTTTTTGAAATACCTGCATTCCACCCGATTCTGATAAAGTAAAGAGTTCTTTTGCTCCGTCATTATCAAAGTCAATCCAAACAGAATAGTATTGACCGTGAAGACTTGTGCTTATTGGGAAAACTTCTGTGAAACTCCCAAATTGATTCTCATAGAAGTGAACGCTATCTCCTTGCCAAGTAGTCAGAGTGATGTCATCCCAGCCATCATTATTAAAGTCCATTACCGACATGCCTCCGCCTGGAAAAGGCAAGGCGCTATAACTAGTAAAGTCGGCTTTTGCCACTGGCACGAGGCTAAATGATGGTTGACTTTGGGTATTGCAGCTTATCAGAACTAGAAAAAATATAATCAACAGTCTCAAGGGTAAATAGATTTGAGAGGAAATTTATAGAAATTAATCGACAAAAATGAGTCTTTTGTCGACAGAAAAGCACTACACATTAACTTGAGGGCTACAAGGTCGGATGGAGAAGGAATACCTGTGACTTTTAATCCGCCTCAGAATCTATTCACTCTAAGAAGCTTACAGGTCTTCCCAGTATGCTCACGGATTAAAAATACACCAGTCACATCCAGCACAATTTCCATTTTGGTTGAGCTGATTTGTCTAGACGTAAAATTAATGTGTTGCCCCTGCATATTAAATACTTCCAATTGCTCCAAGGAGGCAGGTTGCAGACATGATTCGGTAAATTCAACCAAAATCGAGCTTGGTCTATTGATACAATTCAATTCACACGCCTCATGTAGGAGTTTTGAGGCGCCTGTCAAATCAATGTTTGGAACCTTTATCTCGAGCGATCGATTGCACAAATTGGCATCAGTTATTTGAGCAAAATAGTTTCCAGCGGTTAAGTTTTGAGCGATACTTCCTGTTTGATTTTGGTCATCCGACCATTGGATGGTGTATGGAGGTGTGCCTCCGAATACATCGAGGGAAATCATTCCTATACCGGACATGTTTGAGTCTGGATGAACATCAATGTGAGCCAAAATTTGATCAGGCTCATCCACTTTGAATGTCGTGTCTCTCTTACAATTATAGTTGTCTGAAACTGTCAAACGGTAATTTCCAGCATGAACATTGATCGTTGCGGTAGTATCTTGATTCGACCATAAATATTGAAAAGGAGCTGTCCCGCCCGTAGGGGAAACAGATAGTATTCCACTGCTCTCGTTAAAGCAAAGGGCGTTTTCTGAAGAGCCATTGAATTTGATGGGAGTAAAATTAGTGGGCCCATCTATTACTACTGAATCCTCAATCGCACAATCGCCTTGATCGGTTATTGTGAAATGGTAAACTCCTGGACTTAAGTTTGAAATAATCTCAGCAGTCTCACCATTCGACCAATTGTATTCGTACAAGGAGTTAGAATCATTTGCATGAATTTGAATTGACCCATTGTTGAAGCAACTTGATAACTCGGATTCCACAGTGATATCTGGATATTGCCTTTCTATTATTGAGATTGGACTAGATACCTCCGAAACCCCAAACTGATTGGTTACTGTAAGCGAGTACACTCCTGCTGACGTAACGAAAATGCTGTCGGAAGTTTCACCTGAGGACCATTGCACATTAGGATATTCTCCATCTAGTGTGAGTAAAATGCTATCATTTGAGCATATTGTAAGTCCTTGTGAATTGTAGTTGGGCACCAAAATCACGGGCGCTGGTTCTGGCAAGTCGCATTCTTTTATCAGGAGAGTTTGACGGGGTTGAATGTTATACAAAGTTGTGATGTAACCCAAGGGCCATTTTACTATCAGTGAGTCAAGGATTGGAGCATTGACCAATGGAATTATTATTCGCTCTGAACTTTGCCCTAAAAAGCTTTGTGAACCATGCACGGAGTATAGTCTAGGAATTCCATTTGAATAAGCATAGACAAGAGAGCCAATCGCATCTTTATTTGAACTACATCCTTCCAATTCAATTTTTATCGCATCATTTAGAACAGAAGTCGTGTTTTGCCAAACAACGGATTCCGTGTGCCAAGAATTGTGAACTGCGATATCCGTAAGACGGTCATTGTTAAAATCACCAAGCACGCTACTGAATGAATACAGAGTATCGCCAAGAAGGTTTGTACTAGTGAATGGACCAGAAGTATTGTTGATATATAATGCACTTGGCGTGGTGGTGTAAGCAGATGTAGAAACTCCTGCTACATACAAATCCTCATCACCATCCAAATCAGCATCAAAGAAATTATTACCCCATCCAAATCCCATGTTAAAGTCCACACCCATTTCAGTTCCTACTTCGGTGAACGTACCGTCATTGTTATTTCTGAAAAGTTTACTGTCCGTAAGCCTGTCAGTGATATGAATATCAAGGTCTAAATCTCCATCGAAATCACCAACTGCTAGACCCATTGACTCCATTTCAACATAGGTTCCAGATTCATTACTCACGTCAGAAAAAGTGGAGTCACCATTGTTTCTGTACAATGTGTTTCCATCAAAAATATCATTGGATAGGTAGAGATCTAGCAATCCGTCATTGTTGTAATCTAAAACTACTCCTTGAAATGTTCGTTTGAACCCGTTTCCGGTTCCTGAGACAGTCGTAACATCCTGAAACACATGGTTAGAGTCTTGAAAAAACATGTGGTTGAGACTTATTAGATTGTACTCGCATACATATAAATCCAATAGTCCATCATTGTTGAAGTCTCCGAATACGCCTCCGCGGAGAAAAGTAAACTGATTAATAAGGCCACTGATAAATGTTGCATCAACAAAAGTGCCTGAGTTATTTTTAAACAGCTGCATTCCACCCATTTCTGAAAAAGAAAAAAAATCTTTATCTCCATCATTATCATAGTCAATCCACACTGCGAAGCTCTGTTTGGTGAGGTAGGTGAATAATGGAAAGGTTTCCTTAAAAGCGCCAAAGTGATTTTGATAAAAATGAACGCGTCTTCCAAAGTCAGTAGTTAGGGTCATATCATCCCATCCATCATCATTAAAATCACTGAAAGACATCCCGCCTGCATACGTTGGAAAAAAGCTATAACTGACAAAATCAGCTCTTTCTTGTTCGAGTCGAGAAAAAGCTGGCTGTCCTGCAGTATTCAATACAACTGCAAGAAACCAAATCAGCAACACGCTGTGAAGTAAACACCTCATGGACGCAGGACTTTGCATGTTTGATTGTTCTGTGAATTTCGAATAATTAGCATACCGCTCTCCGAACAGTAAAGAGTTGATGTATTGTCGGTTAATGGATCAAGATCAAATGATACAGATTGTCCGAGACTATTATATACTTCAATAGAATTATTGTTGAGTTTGTTGCCGCAATTATTCATCTGGCCTAACTGAATTACGCCATCTGCAACAATGCACCTTAATGAACAAGATGTTCCTTCTGCGTCTTGCAAACCAGAAATTTGGACATTTGGAACATTAATCTGCAACACCCTATCGCATAGGTTGTTATCTATAATCTCAGCAGAGTACGCCCCGGCAATAAGATTTGTGGCCTGGTCACCTGATTGTGCGTTAGACCAGTTCACAGAGTAAGGAGGCGTTCCACCAAAGATTTGCAATAAAATCGAGCCAACTCCTGTTAAGTTGGTGTCAGGACTCACATCGATAAAAGAGAGAATTTGATCGGGTTGAGAAATACCAATTAAAGTGTCTTTATCGCAGCCATAGAAGTCCGTAAGCGTAACTGAATAGTTGCCTGCAGCTACGTTCAAAGCTGAGTCAGTCTCATTATTTGACCATAAAAATGTGTATGGCTCAGAACCGCCTGTAGGCTGAAGCGTGATTAAGCCACTGTTTTCTCCGTAGCATAAGGCATTACTCGATTGAGCATTGAAGTAAATGGGTTCATAATTGGCTGGGCCATCTATTACAATGGTTTCGTAGACAGCGCATTCTCCTTGGTCGGTGATGGTAAGAAGATATGTATTTGGAGTGAGGTCTACAATATTATTACTGGTGCTATTATTTGACCAAGTGTAAGTGTATTGACTATTCGAATCTGATGGTGTAATTTGTATAAACCCATTGTCGTAACAGCTAGCAATTTCGTATTCAATGCTATATGCAGGATACTCCCTCTCAATAATTTCGACAGATTGCGAGTTGGCGGAAATACCATATTGATTAGTAACGGAAACAAAGTAATTTCCTGGCGATGTGACATAAATACTATTGCTTGTTTCGCCATTTGACCACGTTACGCTTGGGTAGTCGCCATTCACCGTGAGTAAAATGGAATCTCCCGAACACAACACTAATCCTTGCGTTGAATAGTTCGGAACCACAACTACTGGAACAGGTCTTGGCGTGGAACATTCATTCACCATTAAAGTCTGATCGGGTTCGATTTGGTGAAGAGTGGATGTGCCGCCCAAAGGCCATATAATCTTCAGAGAGTCCAGCACATTTCCGTTGAGAATTGGAATGATTTTTTTGTCTGAATTTTGCCCTAAGAACGATTGGGATACATGATAAGAGTATAATCTTGAGTCAGCACCGTCATAGGCAATGACTCTAGCACCCGCAGCTTCAATGTTTGATTGACAACCCTCTAATCCAAGGGTGATTCTAGATGCATTGACCATGGTTTCATTTACCCAAAGTTTCATGGGGTCGCCATTTGAGTTTAAGACAGCAATATCTGTTTTGCGGTCATTGTTGAAGTCTCCTACAACATTGGTAAAAGAGTAAGCAGAATCTGCTCCGATAAGCAGGCCAGTAAAATTTCCAAGGCCGTCATTCATGTAAAGTACACTAGGTTCTGATAGACCCACGGGGTAATAACTACTTGAAACATATAAATCTTCGTCTCCGTCCAAATCTGCATCGAAAAAATTATTTCCCCATCCAAAACCATTGTAAAAATCAACACCTCGAGCAGTGCCAACCTCATTGAATGTTCCATTTGGTGTTAATTCCAGCAGCTTACTGTCGATTTTGTCTGTGATATGAATGTCTAAATCCAAGTCACCATCAAAATCACCTACTGCCAATCCCATCGCATCGAGTTCTTGGTAGGCTCCAGTTTCTACGCTCACATCGGTAAACGTGCTGTCGCCATTATTTCGAAATAAAGTATTGCCATCGTACACATCATTTGCCAAGTATATATCCATCCAACCGTCCTGGTTGTAATCAATTAAAACACCCTGAAAAGTGTACCTTAGGGAGTCTCCAGTTCCAGATATAGCGGACACGTTGATGAATACGTTATTGCTATCCTGATAAAACATTTTATTTTCTTCTTGGTGTCCTGTGTTTGGAATATACAGGTCAATTAAACCGTCATTGTTGAAATCACCAAATGCACAGCCTGTTCTCAGTATTCCAGATAGTCCGCCTAGCCCAGCTACTGAGGTAACCTCAGTGAAAACCATTGAGCCATCGTTTTGATATAGATGCACGCCATTCAATTCGGTCACTACAAATGCATCTAAATCTGAATCATTGTCATAGTCTACCCAAGCGAAGTAAAATTGTTTCTCTGGCAGTGACGCGATTGGATATACTTCTTCATATCTCACACCGAATTTATTTTCGAAGAATCTTACCGGCTCTCCTCCTATGGTGCACATGGTAATATCATCCCAACCGTCTCCATTGAAATCTCTAAATGACAGACCACCTCCAAAAATTGGTAATGTACTGTAGCTGTTTGTAAGTCCAGCCGAAAGAGCCTGGTCATTGAACAATACCTGACTGAACCCTTGTCCGAAACAAAGAAGAACAATATTCGAGATTAAAAAATATACCCTAAGATGGTTCATGGAAAAATTCGAGTCTTAAATCGCACAAAAATACTAATTGATCGAAATATATGGAACGTGCACGATGAATTAATGTAATAATCGCTGTGGTTTGCTAAACTCACTATTATCAGCTACTTTTGCGCATATTTTGGAACTTATTTAGATTTGATCTAAATAGTTCTGAACCAATTGATAAACAAACGGTTTACACACTATGATCAAGGTTAGTGAAACAGCAAAAAATCAGGTGCTAAAGTTGAAAGCGGATTCTGAAGTAAAGGAAGATGCATTCATTCGGGTAGGCGTGAAAGGTGGCGGATGCTCAGGCTTAACTTACGTCATGGATTTTGACACGGAATTGAAAGAAGATGATAAGGTCTTTGAGGACAAGGGCATTAAAATCGTTGTTGACAAAAAAAGCTTTCTTTATTTGGTGGGCACTGAGCTCGATTTTTCTGGAGGTCTTAATGGAAAAGGGTTCGCTTTTGTAAATCCCAACGCAAGCCGAACGTGCGGCTGTGGTGAGAGTTTTTCAATATAAAATTTAAGAGAAGACATTATGGCTTATACAGAGGCTGAATTAGCCAAAGAGCTTAAAGAAAAAAAGTACGAATTCGGTTTCGTTTCAAACTTTGAGTCGGATAAGGCTCCGATGGGTTTAAGTGAAGACATCATTCGACTCATTTCTGCCAAGAAAATTGAGCCGGAATGGATGCTTGAATACCGCTTGAATGCATACAAAGTATGGCAAGAGATGACTGAGCCTACTTGGGCGCACGTGCATTACCCAAAAGTTGATTTTCAAGATATTTACTATTACTCGGCCCCAAAGACCAAGAAGAAACTCAACAGCCTAGATGAGCTAGACCCTGAGTTGAAGAGCATGTACGATAAACTCGGCATCAGCACCGAAGAGCAAAAGCGATTGACGGGAGTGGCGGTTGATGTGGTCGTTGACAGTGTGAGTGTTGAAACATCCTTTAAAGAGAAGCTAGGAGAGTTGGGCATCATTTTCTGCTCTTTCTCCGAAGCAGTTCAGAACCACCCTGACTTGGTTAAGAAGTATTTGGGATCGGTTGTTCCTACCAATGATAATTTCTACGCAGCACTGAATTCAGCCGTGTTCACTGATGGATCGTTTTGTTACATCCCAAAAGGGGTGCGTTGCCCGATGGAATTGAGCACATACTTCAGGATTAACGAAGCACAAACGGGCCAGTTCGAAAGAACACTGGTTGTGGCCGATGCAGGAAGTTATGTGAGTTATCTTGAAGGATGCACTGCACCCATGCGCGATGAAAACCAATTGCACGCTGCCGTTGTAGAATTGATTGCATTGGATGATGCTGAGATAAAGTACAGCACGGTTCAAAACTGGTATCCAGGTAACGAAGAAGGCAAAGGAGGCATTTACAACTTCGTTACTAAGCGGGGATTGTGTGAAGGAAAAAACTCAAAAATTAGCTGGACTCAAGTTGAAACAGGATCGGCCATTACGTGGAAATATCCGAGCTGCGTGCTCAAAGGAGACAATTCTGTAGGTGAGTTTTATTCCGTTGCTGTAACGAACAATTTTCAACAAGCAGATACCGGAACGAAAATGCTTCACATTGGCAGAAATACCAAAAGCACCATCATTTCAAAGGGGATCTCTGCGGGAAAAAGCAACAACAGCTATCGAGGCTTGGTTAAGGTTTTGCCAAAGGCATCAAACGCACGAAACTTCAGCCAGTGTGACTCTCTTTTGATCGGTAGTGAATGCGGAGCTCATACTTTTCCTTACATCGAAGCACAGAATAAATCTGCGAAAATTGAGCACGAAGCCACTACTTCTAAAATTGGTGAAGATCAGGTATTTTATTGCCTTCAACGCGGAATAGACGAAGAGAAGGCGGTAAGCTTAATAGTGAATGGATACGCCAAGGAGGTGTTGAATAAACTTCCTATGGAGTTTGCTATAGAAGCGCAAAAACTATTGAGCATTTCACTCGAAGGAAGCGTTGGATAATTCAGAATGACCTTCCTCAACAAATACGAACGATTTACATGGCTCTTCCTGCTGGTGCCCATTTACCTATTCCTGTTTTTAAAACTAGGAACAGCGCATATTCGGCTTTGGGATGAGGGCTGGTTCAGCGTTCATGCGGTTGAAATGTGGAAGAATAATTCTTGGTTCGTGAGCTATTTTGATGGACAACCTTCCATAACTTCATCTAAACCACCCTTGCAAACGTGGATTCAAAAATTGTTTATCAGCGTTTTTGGAATCAGTGAATTGGCATTAAGACTGCCTTCTGCTATTGCAGCAGCCATCACTTCATTTCTCGTTTTTTTTACCGTGAAGAAGCAAGGCGGTGACCTATGGGCATTGACAGCAGCAATGATTTTGCTAACATCAATTGGCTTTGTTGGATTTCATACTGCGCGCGGTGCCGAAGCGGATTCCTTGCTCACGCTTACTTTGATGCTTCAAGCAGTGAGCGTATTTAGATTCTTCGAGACAGAAAATAAAAACTGGTTGATTGCTCTTTTTCTATTGATCGGCATTTCTTTTTGGGTAAAATCAATGGCAGGTTTGCTCTTGTTGCCTGGGTTTGCGATTTATACCCTATTGATGAAGCGAAATGCTATTTTAAATATCATAACGTCATGGCAATTTTATACTGGAATCATCATCCTTTTAATTTTTATTGGTAGCTATTTGATGCTCAGAGAAAGCAACCAAAACGGGTACTTGGATTATTTCTTTCGCTCAAACGTGGGTAGGTATTCAAATTCTGTTGGGCATGATCATTCCATAGGATATTACATCACCCACATGATGAACGGCAGATTTTTTTGGTGGATGCCCTTGGCCGTTTTTGGCACTGTAGCATCATTCTTTCAAAAAGATGAATGGCAGAGTTTGGCTCTGTTTGCCGGGATCTTATCCGTTTCTTATTTACTAGTAATCAGTTTCGCCAAATCTAAATTGGTTTGGTACGACATGCCCGTTTATCCTTTCGCTGCAATCAGTGCAGCATTTGGCTTGAAAACGGCAATTACCAATATCACAAGTCTTCAAATGCGAAGAGCACTGATGGTTTCAATATTCATTTTTCCCTGCGGGAAGATGTTCTTTCACACCCAAGCCAACACTTTAACAGATGCCGAAAGAGATTTTGAGTCGCAAGAAATTTATTTGAATAAGGCCTTTCAAAAAGGTGTTGAGATGAACGGGACAGTGGTCTTACACGATCATTTTTATGGGTCGATGTTGTTTTATAAGCACAAATTTGAAAGCGTTGGTCAACAGATTGAATTATCAAATGACCCTGACATTTTAAAAGTGAATGATAAGGTGCTGGTTAAAAACAGCGAGCATCTTCAATGGATAGATAAAACTTACAATGTAGATACGATAGGGAAGTTGAGAACTGCGGTGCACCTCAACCTCACATCACTGAAAAAAGATAATTAAAAGCAATGAGTGATTTTTTGAAAATTAGTGGATTGAAAGCCTCCATTGAAGGCAATCAAATTTTAAAAGGAATTGACCTAGAGGTGAAACCAGGGGAAGTTCACGCAATTATGGGACCTAACGGAAGTGGAAAGAGTACGCTTTCTTCAGTTCTAGCAGGTCGCGAGGAATATGAAGTGGAAAGTGGTTCGGTTTCATTTTTAGGAAACGATCTGCTGGATTTGGCTCCAGAAGAACGCGCTAGAGAAGGCATCTTTTTAGCGTTTCAATACCCTGTTGAAATTCCTGGTGTGAGCAATATCAATTTCTTAAAAGCAGCCATCAACGCCAAAAGAAAGCACCAAGGATTGGATGATATTTCTGCTAAAGACTTCATGATGATGGTGAAGGAGAAGCAAGCACTGGTTGAATTGAAGCAGTCGCTAGCGAATCGATCTGTCAATGAAGGTTTTTCCGGTGGAGAAAAAAAGAGAAACGAAATCTTTCAAATGGCTATGCTCGATCCGAAATTGGGCATCTTAGACGAGACAGACTCAGGTTTGGATATCGATGCTTTGAAAATTGTAGCGAATGGTGTGAATAAGTTGAAGAATAAGGACAATGCCTTCATCGTCATCACCCATTACCAGCGCTTGTTGAATTATATCGTTCCTGATTTCGTGCATGTTTTATACAATGGAAAGATTGTGAAGTCTGGAGATAAGTCACTCGCACTTGAACTGGAATCGAAAGGATACGATTGGATCATCAACGAATTAGAGCACGCTTAAATCATTTTGCAATTGAAGTAACCTTTGATTGCATTCGATTATAAAATTAGTCATGTCAAAACAAGATTTTTTAAACCCGTTTGATCAAATTGCTGCAACCCTTCCTCTGCAAGGAAAGGCTCGTGCAATCATTCACAATGGATTAGACTTTCCCACTACTCGCGATGAATACTGGAAATACACCCGCACAGCGCCCATTACCAGTACCATCTTCAAACAAAACGAGCATAAAGTAGATGCGGTTGATCAATACCTTATTGAAGGGTTAAACGCACATCTCATCGTTTTTGTAAATGGCGAGTACAGCAAAGCACTATCGAATACTGATTTTCCGAAAGGAGTAAAAGTTTTGTCACTTTCTCAGGCAAGTGCTGACGAGAAGATTGCAATGTGCGAACATCTCGGAATGCACGCCAAGAATGAAGGTCAGGCGTTCAACACTCTGAATACGAGCTATTTCAAAGATGTTGCCTTCATCAAAGTTGAGGATAATGTTGAAGTAGAAAAACCCCTTCATGTTTTGAGTTTAAGTGCAGGTGAAAAACAAGCGATCAACATGCGGAACCTGATTGTTTTAGGCGCCAATTCAAAGGCCAATATCATCACACAATACGAAGGAGAAGGGAATGAAGAAGGATTTACCAATGTGGTGACTGAAGCAGTGGTTGGGCCGGGAGCGAAAGGTGGTTTATACATCATTCAAAATGAAGGAGACAGTGCCTCTCACATCAATTCCACTCAAATAGAACAGGCAAAAGACAGTCAGTTCAGTGTGGTTACCGTAACCAAATCCGGAAAATTGGTGAGGAATAATTTGAATTACGAAGTGAATGGCGAAGGCTGCGAAAGCAATATGTATGGCGTGTGTTTCACCCGCGGAAAACAACACGTAGACAACCACACGTTTGTCGATCATTTACTTCCAAATTGCAATAGCAACGAGCTGTATAAAGGAGTAATGAACGATAAGTCTACTGGCGTTTTCAATGGCAAGATCATGGTGCGTAGAGATGCGCAAAAGACCAATGCCTTTCAAAGCAATCAAAACGTTTTGCTTACAGACACGGCATCCATTTTTACAAAGCCTGAACTAGAAATCTATGCGGATGATGTAAAGTGCTCACACGGATGCACCGTAGGTCAGCTGGATGAAGAAGCAACGTTTTACCTCCAAAGCCGCGGCTTAAGTAAAGATGACGCAACCAAGTTGTTGATTCAGGCTTTTGCGTCTGACGTGATCGAAAAGGTTGAGATTGAGGCCTTGCGCGAATCTCTAGAAGCATTCATTCACAATCAATTTGCCAATTGATGTTGGATATTGAGTCAATAAGAAAGCAGTTTCCGATCCTTGATCAAAAGGTTTATGGAAAACCCTTGATATACTTGGACAATGCGGCTTCTTCGCAAAAGCCATTGC